>Ga0207658_10000011_pt1 | contig 239620 bp, 236 predicted proteins | sample KBSS33metaG_FD_184322 | JGI IMG/M metagenome (GOLD analysis project Ga0207658, IMG submission 184322) | Switchgrass rhizosphere microbial communities from Kellogg Biological Station, Michigan, USA - KBS S3-3 metaG (SPAdes) (version 2) | ecosystem: Host-associated > Plants > Roots >... | reverse complement strand
CAAGCGTGCCGAACCCCCCGACGGTCTTGTCGATATTGCCGAACCGCCAGCTGTTGAGGCTGATATAGGCGATGTCTTCGACGGGATCGCCGATATGGGCCAGCTCCCAATCCAATACCGCGCGCACGCCATCCGCGCCCACAATCAGATTGCCGTTGCGGAAATCCCCGTGGACCAGGCCGTAGTTTCCCTTGTCCTCGGGTAGATTCTGTTCCAGCCAGCGCAAGGCGAGTTCGAACGTGGCGCTGCGAACCGGGGCGCCGCGATGAAGCTGCTGCAGGTCACGCAGTTGCACCGCCGCGGGCCGGTACGGCAGATCAGGCGCATCGCTCAGGTCGATCTGGTGGATGGCGGCAAGCACCTTGCCGCACTGCTCGGCAAGATGGGGCCGTATCGCCGCGAATTGCTCGTCCCGATTGATGCGGAAGGCGAGGGCCTCGCCTTCGATCCGGCCCGAGATGAACCCTCTGCCCAGTCCGTCATCCGCCTCCAGCACGCGGGCGATCGGTGGCACGGGAACACCGGCGGCGCCGGCCCGCTGGATCAGCCATGCCTCGCGTTCGGGCCCGATGCCGACGTCGCCAAAGGCGACACCGGTCGGCACCCGGCGCAGGATCAACCGCACCTTGTCCTTCGAGGAAGAAACTATCTCGAACGCCCAGGTTTCCTGGCTGGCGCCCCCTGTCAAGCGTTCCAGCGACGCTTCATCTAACTCCCCACCAAGTTTGTCGCGGACCAGCATATGCATGCGCGTGACGAACCCATCAGCATCGGTCTGCGGATCAGAAGGAACGGAAGCACCCTCGCCTTTTTCAGATTGCTCTGCCGAACCCATCAACTTGCTCTCCAGCTAAGCCTGTCCATCCGCTCGTCACGATGAGCGAGGTTTATCGACGGGCCTAAATCAATGGCTCGCTCTAATAAAGTTCGAGCGCCACAATAACAGCTACGTTCTGATTTCAGGTCGGCGGCGCGACAGGGTAGATCACCGGCGTGGCAAAGGCATCAGTGTTGGTCCGAGGCGGTATGCCAGTCTCATGTTGACCGTTCAGCACCTGACGCGCGTGCTCGGCAATAGCCACAATCTATTCCGAATCAAAAAGCGGGCTTGGCAATATGGCGAACCCGCCATCTTTAAAGGTGAACCTTTCGGAATTTGCACGCCGGGACTGCTCAAGCAAACTTCCATCTTGCATACGAACCTTCCAGAACGCGCCTCTGCCAGGAGCTTCGTCGTTTCATGAGTTGACATTATTGTCAAGCGAAGTGAGGTCACTCCCTGTTGCTCTGTCACCTGAAAAACTCGTCCCAGCCGACCTAAAACGCTTTAGCCATGGGACAATCTGAGGAAACTTGACGGACCTGTCAACACGTGCAAGGCTTGAGGTCAAGATCGATTGAGTGGCTTGGGTGCGCTTGCTGGGGCGATGGCCGTTCGGTTCGCCGTGGCGGGGTGAGCGCGCCTGATCCCGATCTCAGGGATTAGCGTCCTGTCCTCTGTCGGTGGTCCGCGTAAAAGCGCAGGCAACGCAAGTTCGGAGAGAATATCTGATGGATGCTAAAGCAACGCACGTCACCAGCTGCGCCTCGCTCGACGGAATGCTGAAGCCGAAGGGAGTTGTTCTCGTCGGCGCTAGCGACCGATCAGCCTTCTCTCGGACAGCTTACGCGGCGGGAAAGCTAATCGGCTTCGACGATCGCATTTTTCTTGTATCGCGCACCCCCGGCGAAGCCCACGGCCGGTCAACCATCACGGACATGCGGGACCTCTCCGGCGAGGTTGATATTGCCGTGTTCGCGATTCCCGGCGACGGGATCACGGAGAAGGTGGAAGAAGCCGCGCAAGCAGGGATCCGATATGCGGTGGTTCTCGCCTCCGGATTTGCCGAGCTCGGATCAGAGGGCAAAGCGAAACAGGCCGCGCTTCTCGCCAAGATGCATGAGCACGGCATACGCATGATGGGTCCCAATTGCCTGGGTTTCATCAATTATCTCGACCGGACGGCAGCGTGCACAATGAAATCCCAGGTGCCGCTGCGGGTTGGCAATCTCGCAATCATTTCCCAGAGTGGTGCCATCGCAAGCGGCATGGCCCGTTTTGCCCACCAGCAGGGGATTGGCCTCAGCCACATCGTCGCGACGGGCAACGAGGCCGACATCGACTTCACCGAAATCGCCCCCCAAATCATCGAAGATGGTCGAGTAGGAGCGATCGCATTTTTCATCGAGTCTGTTCGCCATCCCGAGCGGTTTGTCGCGATGGCGGAACTGGCTGAGCAGCATTCGAAGCCGCTCGTGATGATCAAGGTTGGCGCAAGTCCGCTCAGCGCGCAGGTCGCTGCTGCTCACACCGGAGCGCTCGTCGGCGACGACGCGGTCTTTGACACCGTTTGCCAGCATTATGGCATCATCCGTGTGCATTCCCTTGAGGACGCGGTCCTGACCGCCGCACTTGCGGGTCATACCGGCCGGATTGGCAAAGGCGGCCTGGGAATGCTTTCGATTTCTGGCGGTGCGTGCGAGATCGTCGCCGATGCGGCGTCGGCAGCGGGTATCGAGCTTGTTTCGTTTGCGCCCAAGACGATCGAGAATCTGACGGCAGTGCTTCCGAATTTCTGCACGGCGACGAACCCACTCGATGTAACCGGCGGCGTCGTCGCGCAACCTCACTTGTTCGAAGAAGCTCTCGCAATTGTGGGCGAGGATCCGAATGTCGCGATGATCGGCGTCGTTCAACCACTACCGGCAAAGGTGGAAGTGGGTGCAAGCGGCGAACTGCTGCGTGCCCTGGGCCGCGGATTCAAGAGAATTTCGGTGCCCGGCGCCATGGTCAACCAAGCAGTAACGCCGGTGACCGAAGTCGGCGATCAGGCAATCCTTGATGCCGAGCTTCCGCACGTCACAGGCGGACTTAACACCTTTGTCGATGCAGCTGCGCGTGTTTTCCGCTGGTCACGGCATTTGGACGACCAGCCCCACGCGCTGCGCCGACCCCAGGTGAGCGGTGAAGTCCGTCCGAATTCTGAGCCTGAAACATTGCGCTATCTCCGCAGCAAGGGCGTCCCGACCATACCGTTTGAAGTGGTTCAGGATCCCGGCATGGCCGCCAATGTCGCGACTCAGATGGGCAATCCGGTGGTGGTCAAGATCGCCTCCCGGGACATCCCGCATAAAACCGAGGCTGGCGGCGTTATGCTCAACATCGCGCCGGATCAGGCGGAGCATGCTGTGAGCACCGTTATGGAGCGCGCTCGCGCCTATAAACCGGATGCGCGGATCGATGGCGCCCTGATTGCGCCGATGCGCCCCCCTGCACTCGAATTTGTAGTCGGCGTTGCTCGCGATCCCCAGTGGGGCCCGGTGCTCGCGGTCGGCCTCGGCGGAATCTGGGTCGAGGTGATGAAAGATGTGCAGCTGCGGCTTGCGGGCACGTCGTCGAAGGAAATCGCTACAGCTCTGCGATCTCTTCGCGCTGCAAAGCTGCTCGATGGATATCGCGGCGCCAGGCCGGTCGATGTCGAGCGGCTAGCCGTGATCATTGAATCGATAGCGGCAGCGGCTGTTGATCTGGGGCCGAACCTGGCCGCACTCGAAGTCAATCCGCTGCGTGTCGATGGAGACCAAATCGAGGCGCTCGATGCTCTCGCAGTCTGGCATGATGACGGGACAGGTGGCTGATCGGGTAAAATCGCTCCCCAGCAATCGTGGCAGCGTTCTATCGCCTGCCCTTCGCCAATCGGGAGATTTTCAGTTGACGAGGTTGTCAAGAAAGGTAATTTCGTTGGCATCAAGGCAGCAAAGGCACAGGGACCGCTCCTCGCTGCCTAAAGTGTCAAATTCGATAGCGGGGCAACAACTTGCGCAGCGCCGGCAGGCGCCTCGGTCAGTGAGGTGTTGTCGGATCACGCGCGAACATGAGAGGGGATGTGGCAGCGCAAGACCTTATGTTTGAACTGGCGGTCGGGCCTTCGGAAGAAACGGCAGTCCCAGTCAAGCGATGGAGCGAGTTGCGCGACGGGCACGACGCAAGCGATAATGTTGATCTCTCGCAAAGCGGGTGAATGATCCTGCGCTGTTCACGGCGCGAGATGATTCGGCGAACCTTATCGAGGCGACCTTTCTCGCAATGCAAAGTTGGGATTATGAGCATAAACGATCGATCTCTGGGCGAAACCATCGAGAATAATGCGCTCTGGTACGCCAACCGGCTGGCCATCGCTACGGATGATCGTCAACTCACTCATGCGCAATTTGCTGATCGGTGCCGCTCGCTGGCCTCGGGTCTCGCAAAGCTCGGGCTTCGGCAACAGGATAGGTTCGCCGTTCTTGCGCAAAACTGCATGGAATATCTTGAGGCTTACGGTGCGGCCGAGATTTCGGGGATCATCCTTGCCACCGTGAACTATCGCCTCGCGCCGCCCGAAATGGATTATATCATAGCGGATTCCGCACCCGCAGCCCTCATATTCGAGACCGCATATTCCGACTATGTCGCCACTCTCCGGCAAAAACCCGGCACCATAAAACATTTCATCGCCATCGGTCCGGATTGTCCCGATTGGGCTGAGCCATTCGAAGCGGTTGTGAGCAACGGTGATGCCTCTGGTCCGCCATTCCGCGCAACCGGCGGCGATATCGCTTACGTGATCTATACGAGCGGGACGACTGGACGTCCAAAAGGGTGCTTGCTGGGGCATTCAAACCAGATCGCGGCTGCCCACATGACCGCGCTTCACATGAATAACGGATGTGATGACCGGACACTCGCGGTCATGCCGCTTTACCATATTGGAGCCAAGAACATACAGTTGGCCCAGCACTGGGTGGGCGGAGCGGTTTACCTGCATCGGGCATTTCGCCCTCTCGAGACGCTAAATGCGATTTCCACGCACCGTATTACCGTTGGGCACATGGCCCCAACGATGATCCAGATGCTGCTTGAAACCCCCTCATTCGACAGCCACGACCTTTCGAGCTTACGGATGATACTTTACTCCGCCGCACCGATGCCTCTGCCGCTGTTGCGCCAAGGGCTTGAACGCATCGGCCCGGTGTTCGCGCAGATTTACGGACAGACCGAAGCATTGGGCACGATATTGCCAATCGATCTCCACCGCCCATCGGGAGACGCAGATGACTTAAGACGGCTCGCCTCTGTGGGTCATCCTTATGCGGGCGTCCGCATGCGGTGCGTCGATGAAATGGACCGTCCGGTCGGGATTGGAGAAGAAGGAGAAATCTGCATCCAGGGTCAGTGCGTGATGCGCGGCTACTGGAATAACGGCGCTGCAACTTTGGACGCGTTGAGGGGCGGTTGGCTACATACCGGCGACATCGGCATGATGGACCACGAAGGATATTTCCATCTGCTCGACCGCAAGAAGGACGTGATCATTTCCGGCGGCGAAAACATATACTCGCGCGAGGTCGAAGCGGCTGTTGCGGAGCACCCCGACGTAGCTGAAGTCGCGGTAATCGGATTAAAGGATGAGAGGTGGGGCGAAGTGGTGACTGCCGTGATCATTCCCCGGCGCCCAGATCTGTCGCAAGCCGAGATCGAGGCGCACAGCCGCAAGATGATCGCCGGCTACAAAATTCCGCGGCGTATCTACTTTGTTTCCGAACTTCCGGTGTTACCGAGCGGAAAGATCAATAAAGTCCAATTGCGCGAGCAGCTGCAGGCTGACGTTCTGTGACGCAATAGACCGAGCTGTAGATAGAACAATGGCTTGTGCCAGGCATCTGCAAAACCAAGAGAATTAGGGAGTTCGATGATGGGCAAGTGGCTTTCCGAAACCAACACCATATTGTTTGATGTCTGCGACGGCGTCGCGCGGATAACGTTGAACCGGCCAGACAAGCGTAATGCCTTGACCCAGCAATTGCTTGATGAATTGCAGGCGGCAATGATCGAGGCTGATGACCTTGCCGACGTCAGATGTATCGTCTTGGATGGTGCGGGCAAGGATTTCTGCGCTGGATATGACATAAGTTCAGGCGGCGACTACTTGCCACCGAACCAGACCTATGGCTTCGACACTTCGCGATATCGCGGTCAATCAACGTATGACGATGACGCCTGGCAGCTGCGAATGCGAAGCGCTCCCCGATTACAGATTTTCGATATGTTCAAGCCGGTGATCGGTAAAATCCACGGAAACTGCTTGGCGGGCGGCACCGACCTTGCACTGATGTGCGATATGGTAATAGCAGCGGATGATGCCCGCATCGGATTCCCGGCCACCCGCGCTCTGGGTTCTCCGGCGAGCAATATGTGGCTTTACCATGTCGGTCCGCAGTGGGCAAAACGCATGCTGTTTACCGGAGACACGCTGCGGGGCAATGAGGCCGCTCAAATCGGTCTCGTTATGAAATCGGTCCCAACCGAATTGCTCGGTGCAGAGGTCGATTATCTCGCCAAGCGGATAGCAAATGTCCCTGCAGACCTGCTCGCGGCCCATAAGCGCGTGATCAACATGGGCCTTGAGTTGATGGGCGCACGTACCCTTCAGCGCCTGGCCGGCGAGAACGACGCGCGCGCGCACCTTTCTCCTGCCTATGCCGAATTCAGCAATATCGCGAAGAACGAGGGCATCAAGGCTGCGTTGCAGCATCGGGACGGCCCCTTCGGCAAAGGCGAGGCAAGCATGCGTCCTGAAGCGCCTTCCGCGCAGGACAACTGAGCAAAAACGCCTCTGCGTCGCTGGCCGAAGCTCCGTGCAGAGCCGGGCTGCCTGAACATGAAAGAACCAGCAATTAGAGGAGATTTGTATGCCGCTATCACCAGCGCCAGCATATGGGAGCGCGATGCTTCCTCCGGGAACCTTTGAGGGCAAGGTGATTGCGATCACCGGTGGGGGAACGGGCCTTGGCAAGGCGATGGGCCTTGAATTTGCGCGGCTTGGAGGAAAGATCGCGATCCTGAGCCGGGATGGGGAACATCGGGCGAAGGGCATTGCGGCGATCACGGGCGAAGGCGGCATCGCGGCGGGGTTCGCGATAGACGTGCGCGATGGTGAAGCGATTACGAAGTGCTTCGATGCCATTGAGGCCGAGCTTGGTCCGGTCGACGTGCTGATCAACAATGCGGCGGGAAATTTTGGCTGTCCTGCTGAAGATCTCAGCGTCAACGCCTGGCGCACTGTGGTCGACATCGTGCTCAACGGCACTTTCAACTGCTCGCGCGAATTCGCTCGCCGGCGGATGATCGCGGGAAAAGGCGGCGCCATTCTCAACATCGGCGCGTCCTACGCCTGGACCGGTGGCCCCGGCGTGTCGCCGTCAGCTTCGGCCAAGGCGGGCGTGACCAATCTCAGCCGCTCGCTCGCAGTCGAATGGGCGCCCTCGGACATCCGCGTCAACACGCTGGTCCCGGGAACCTTCCCTCATGATGACACCTCCGAGACGCTGCGGCGCCATCTGACAGCAAATCGCGCAGCCAAAGCTTGCCCTGCAATGCGCGTCGGCCAGACCCACGAACTCGGGTGGGCAGCAACCTATCTCTGTTCCCCCTATGCCGCTTATGTGACAGGCCTCACCTTTGTCATCGACGGCGGACGCTGGCTGCGCCCTGGCCTTGCCGCACCCGAGTTCGTGCCCGTGCGCGAACAACTCGGAGCCGGACCGTTCGAGGGATGATAAGACCAATCCCCCCGCATCTTACCCGGGGGGAATCTTCCCAACCGACGCGGAGACCTTGTCGACCAGAGCCAGGCCCCGCAATCCATTTGCCGAGAGGTTCCGATGATCAACCCATTGCTTGTGTCCAAACTGTCCCTTGAAAGCAAAGTCGCTGTCGTGACCGGCGCCGGCGGAGGCATCGGACACGGAATCGCGATATCCCTCGCCCGGGCCGGCGCCGCCGTGATAGCGGGGGACCTTATTCCGGAGCGGGCAGAAGAGGTTGCCCAAGCGATTAAGAACGAAGGTGGCGAGGCAATTGGTGTGGCCATGGACGTCATGGACGCGGATCAGCTCACCGACCTGATAAACCTGGCGGACAGCCGATTTGGCAGGCTGGATATCCTGGTCAATAATGCCGGGGGTTGCACAAGTCGCCCATTTCTCGATCAAAGCCGACGCAGCTGGCAGCGCCACATCGACCTTAACCTGATGAGCGTGCTGATTGGGACCGCCACGGCTGTTCCCATCATGATACGAGGCGGCAAGGGAGGCTCGATTATCAACGTCACCAGTATCGAGGGATCGCGTGCTGCACCGACCTTTGCCGTATATGCGGCATGCAAGGCCGGGGTGGAGAACTTTACCAAGTCAATGGCGCTCGAACTGGGCGAACACAATATTCGCACCAATGTCATTGCGCCCGACCACACTTTGTCGCCCGGCACCATGGGAAACCGTACCGGTCCAGTCGACCGCTCGCAGTGGCGGCAGCGGACACCGGAAGAAATAAATGCCCGAGAACGCGTCATTCCACTTGGCCGCGAAGGCATCGAAGAGGAATGCGGAGAAGCGGCAGTTTTTCTCGCTTCCGATCTGGCATCCTACATTACGGGAATCGTTTTGCCGGTGGATGGCGGTACTTCGGCATCTTTCGGCTGGCTCAAGGGAACCGACGGCAAATGGACGCTCAATGAAGGCTTTCAGTGCATTCCCGATTGAGGGGGATGCCGCCCGGTTTTTGATCCTCGGCTCTCACTAACAGGACTCGGGCCGGTCGAAGTTGAACGCGCCGGTCTTGAATGGCAGTGAACAGCGAGGAGAAATTGTCGATGGATGACGAACAGTGGGACCTCCCTCCGGTGACGTTCCGCTTCCCGGTCGAATGGGGAAAATGCCGCGAATTTGCGCTGGCGCTGCTCGACGATGATCCTGCGCGTCCGGAAACTGACGAGGCTTTGTCCCCGTCGGAGCTGCCGATGCCCGCAATTATGCCGACCTGCGCATTCCGGTACAGTCCGGACAATATGCCACCCAGCGCCAGACTTGTCGCGCGGGGGCTGGTGGACCGCACTCATATGCTTCAGGGAGGGCTCGAATTCGATTTCCACCGTCCCGTCGTATCCGGCGAGGAATTGACCGCGACCGACAGGCTCGTGCGGGTCCACGACAAGGAAACAGCAAAGGGAACGCTTCGGTTTCTCGAATTTGAAACGGCATTTCGTTCCGCCGACGGCCTGCCTGTTTGCACAATCCGCACAACGAACATCGAGCGGAAAGGCTAGCACGGTGGCCGAGGAACAATCCGCTCCGCCGCGCCTGCGCATCGAGGACCTACAGGTCGGGTCTTCGATGCCCGATCGCCGTGTCGGTCCGATCACGCAGGAGCATCTCATCCGTTTCGCCGGCGCCGGCGGCGATTTCAACCGATTCCACTACGATGCTGAGTTCGTACGCTCTCGCGGATTTGAAAACATCTTCGCGCAAGGACTCTTCACTGCTGGCATTCTAGGTCAGACACTGACTTCGTGGGCAGGACCAGACCTGTTGAGAAAGCTCAAAGTGAGGTTTGCCGAACCAGTTTGGCTGGGCGATACGTTGACAATCAGCGCAACAGTTACTCGCGCGTACACGACCGAGGCCGGGCCGCTCTGGGCGGACCTGGATTGCGTCGTCACATCATCTGGCGGAAGGCAAGTGCTCACCGGTTCGGCGACGGTGGGGGCGGCCATTTGACATCGAGCTAGTAGGACCAGCAGCACCCGCTCCCGTAGCCCACTATCACCGCCGATTGCCGGCAGATGCGAATGACTGCGACGAGCGGCGCGGCCGACCGAAGGCATCTTGGGACACCGCATAGCCGGTGCTTTCGGCGGATGAAATCACTTCAGAAATTTGCCTCAGCACACGCCTCCTTCCACAAGCGGCATTGCATCCCGTGGGTCGAGTACAGCAGCGCAAAGCCAATCGCTTCGTCGCAATCGGTTCGCAATTGATCGCAGAAGTACGCGGCCGAAACCGGGTTGTGGCCTTTGATCGGGGAAAATATCCAATTATTTCAATGATAAATGGCGGAGCGGGAGGGATTCGAACCCTCGATACGGTTTTGCCGTATACTCACTTTCCAGGCGAGCGCCTTCGACCACTCGGCCACCGCTCCGCGTGCGCTGGAAGGGAGGGTCCCTAGCCGCTGACGACCGGTTCCGCAAGGCGCGTGGGCGCGCCCGGACTGTCGTTTGCGCGCTTTACGGAGCGAGCAGGAACCGCCACTCGATCACTAGGCCGATTAATTTCTCGGCCGGTCGCCACCATATGCGGTGCGCCAGCGTGTCAGTCCGACTGGCCTCTATCGCCGGCGCAGTCGGAAACCGCTAATCAATTATACTAAAGTAGTAACGCCCATCACACATCATTATACCAATGTATTATGAAATATCATTAGCCGCGCCTATTCGTACGCCATTTCATTGCGTGTGTTTACGGTAATTCAATCATGCAGACCTATCTATAAGACCGTAGGATTAATTCGAACCACACTTAACTGTTCTAGTTGCTTTGCTGATCTGATCGACGATTTTTGGACGAATTCCTCGATTAATAATGCGTGTTGGTGGCGGGGTGCCGAGGGAGCTTTGGCGATACTGTTATGGAACACTTCCGCGTTCTAGTTATCGACGACTCCCTCGTCATTCGCGCGATGATGACGAATGTCCTTGAGAAGGATCGGGAGATCGAAGTCATCGGAGCAGCTGCGGATGCCGCCGAGGCCGACAAGATACTGGCCGACTGCCGTGCCGATGTCATCACTCTCGATATCAATATGCCCGGTACAAATGGGCTCGATTATCTCGAAACGCTCAAGCAGCGGAAAATTCCGGTCGTGATGTTGTCCGGCCAAACTTCGGAGGGTTCCGAAGTCAGCGGGGCGGCATTGATGTTAGGTGCCAGCGCCTGCTTCAACAAGGCCCGCGCGGTGGACGACGCACCGACCCTCATCAAACTGGTCAAAGCCGCCGCATCGGGAAAGGTGCGGCTCGGTTCGGCGGATAGCCGCGCGCTCGCGAGCGCCAGAGCGCGCTTCGCCCACCCTTCATAAGGTCTACCCTGTCACGCTCTGGGACTGGCTCTTCCATGCGGAGGATCTGTCCGGCCCACGAATGGGCGGCGTCCCTTGGCAATACCGATCGGCGCGGTACGCGGCGTCATGCGCCACCCGGTCTTCACAAGCTCTCCGCAGCTCACGCGGCCATGCCGGGTCGGCCCGAGACGCTCTGCTCCGCGTCGACAACGCCTTGCTTGTGCCGCCGGCCCTGGCTAGTCTCTCGATACTCCGTTAGGTTGTGTGGGAGCCGACGGTTGTAATACCGTTGACAGCCAGCGATTCAGGAGAGCGTGATGAATGAGGCAACCGGCACCCTTGTGGGCGCCACCGCGCCGCATGACAACGAAGCCTATGGAAAGCTGCTGCTCGAGCGCCTGATGGCCGATGATCCGCAGTTCAGGGCTGCCTCGCCAGATCCGGCCATCTCCGAAGCCAGAGCCGCGCCTGGCTTGACCCTCGCCCAGACGATGGCGACCGCGATGGAGGGTTATGCCGATCGGCCCTGCCTCGGTCAGCGCGCTACCCAGTTGGGGAAGGACCCGGCAACCGGGCGCTCGATCCGCATCAGGACGAAAGACTTTGATGTCCTCACCTATGCGGAGTTGCTGCACCGGGTTCGTGCTCTCGCCAGCTTCTGGCATGGCTCGGATCAGCGGCCGCTGCGCGCCAATGACAAGCTGATCACGCTGGGTTTTGGCAGCATCGATTATGTGACGATCTTGCTGGCGGGGATCCACAATGGCGGCGTGCTCGTCCCGGTTCAGGCCGGAGGCGTGACCGCGCAACTGCAGGCCATATTGAATGAGATCGAGCCCGCCTGGTTCGCCACGAGCTGCGAACAGCTCGATGCAGCGGTGGAGTTGGTCCTGGGAGGATATCGTCCAGCAGGCCTGCTCCTTTTCGATTATGACGACAGGGTCGACGATGACCGCGAGCGGCGCGCGCGGGCGCAGCAGCGCCTGACCGACGCTGGCCTGGACGATCTGCTCGTCACGATCGACGATGCACTGGCACGTGGTGAGGACATGCCCTCGGCGCCCGTCTTCTCCAAGCCCGGATCTGATCGCCGGCTGTGCACGATTTACTACACGTCGGGAAGCACCGGTGCCCCGAAGGGCGCGATGCTCCCCGAAAACGTCATAAAGGTGCCGGTCCTTTCAACGATGCCGTTCGCCGGCATCGTGGTTCATTACATGCCGATGAACCATTCGTTCGGGCCGTCGACCTTGTACCGGGCGTTGGCGAGCGGCGGTACCGCTTACCTGACCAAGAGCGACTTGTCCGAGCTGCTGGACGATATTCGCCTCGCCCGGCCGACAACGATCTCCTTGGTCCCGCGCCTCTGCGAGATGCTGTACAGCCAGTTCCAGCTTGAGTTCAGCCGGCGATCCTCAAGCGATCCCGATCAGGCGGGATTGCGCGAGCGCATGCTCGAGGAGTGGCGTCGTGATCGCCTCGGCGGACGGCTGATCCGCATCAGCTTCGCCTCGGCGCCGCTGACCCCAACGCTCAGGAATTTCATCGTCGAACTGGTGGGCGTGCCGCTCGACGAGGCCTTCGGTTCAACCGAAGCTTCGGGCATCCTGTTCAACGCGAAGGTCACTCGACCGCCGGTGATTGCGTACAAGCTCGCCGACGTCCCGGCGCTTGGCTATCATACCACCGATAAGCCCCATCCCCGCGGCGAGTTGCTCGTGAAAACCGAGACGATGATGCTCGGTTACTTTAACCAGCCGCAGCTTACCGCCGACGCGTTTGACGAAGAGGGATATTATCGCACCGGCGACATCATGGAGGAGATCGCCCCCGATCACCTGATCTATGTGGATCGCCGCAACAATGTCCTGAAACTGGCGCAGGCCGAGTTCGTCGCCGTTCAACGCCTGGAAGGCATATTTTCAGGCGGTTCACCGCTGATCGCCCAGACCTTCATCTATGGCACGAGCACGCGTTCGTTCCTGCTGGCGGTTATCGTCCCCGACGCAGGGATGGTGCGGGAAATGGGGCTGGAAGGTGACGAGGACGCCCTTCGCGCCGCGCTACGCGATGCCATCCAGAGGATCGCCCAGGAGCATGAGCTTCAGTCCTACGAGGTTCCCAGGGATTTCATCGTCGAACATCAGCCGTTCTCGGTCGAGAATCGGCTCCTCACCGCATCGGCGAAATTCGCGCGGCCGAATCTGACCGCCGCGTACTCGCCCCGCCTCGAGGCAATGTATGACGAAATCGCCGAGCGGCAGACCGGCGAGCTGGAGCGCCTGCGTGCGAGCGGACGGGACGCAAGCGTGCTTGAAACGGTGCTCGGCGCCGCGAAGGCAACGCTGGGCCTGGAGGATATCGATCCCCACCATGAAAGTGGCTTCGCGGAACTGGGCGGCGATTCGCTTGCGTCGCTGAGCTTCTCTCTCCTGCTCGGCGAAATTTTCGGCATCGAGGTGCCGGTCGGTGTCATCACCAACCCGTCGAGCAGTCTTCACGATCTCGCCCGATATATCGAGCGGGCGCGCGCCTCGTCGCACTCCCAGCCGACCTTCGCCTCGGTTCATGGCTCCGGCACCACAATCCAGGCCTCGGATCTCACGCTGGAGAAGTTTCTCGGCTCGGACATCTTCGATCATGCCAGCAGCGCAGCGCCGCAGGCCGACGAGGTGCGCACTGTGCTCGTCACCGGTTCCACCGGATTTCTCGGACGTTTCCTGTGCCTCGAATGGCTCGAGCGCATGGCCAAGGTGGACGGGAAGGTCATTGCTGTCGTACGCGGCCGCGACAATGCCGACGCAGCGCGTCGACTCTACGATACCTACGACACCGGCGATGGGGAGCTGAAGCAGCACTTCGCCGATCTTGCGGCGAGGCATCTGGAGGTGGTGAACGGCGATCTCGCAGAATACCGGCTGGGATTATCCCAGGAAGATTGGGAGCGGTATGCCGCGACCGTCGACCTGATCGTACACCCGGCCGCTTTCGTGAACCACATCCTGCCCTATAATCAGCTATTCGGACCTAATGTCGTCGGTACGGCGGAGTTGATCCGGCTTGCGGTCAGCCAGAAGCGGAAACGGATCAGCAACGTCTCCTCGATGGCGGTTGCCATTCTGCCGGGCGCCTCGTTCCTTGATGAGGACGATGACGTCCGGACGGCCCGTCCTCAGCTCGACACCGCCGCCGAAGGCTATGCCGTGGGTTACGCCATCAGCAAGTGGGCGGCCGAGGTGCTGCTTCTCGAGGCCCATGATAAGCTGGGGCTCCAGATGTCAAACTATCGGTGCGACATGATCCTCGCGCATAGCCGCTATGTCGGCCAGCTCAACATACCCGACCTCTTCACCCGCCTTCTCCTCAGCATCGCGGAGACAGGGCTGGCGCCTGGATCATTCTACAGCCCGTCGGCTGAGAGGCCCCACTATGACGGGCTGCCCGTGGACTTCATCGCCCGGGCGATGGCCGAGCTCGATCTTGCCTTCGACGGCGGGGCCCGGACCTTCCACGTCGTCAATGCGCATGATGACGGTATATCGCTCGACACCTTCGTCGATTGGATGATCGAGGCTGGTCTGCCGATTACCCGCATCCCCGATTATCAGGACTGGCTGGTCCGCTTCACCGCGGTCTTGAAGACGTTGCCCGAACAGAAGCGGCAGCAGACGTCGCTGCCGCTCATGCATCAGCTCCAGAAGCCGGCTCCCGGCGAGCCCGGCGGGATGCTGTCGGTCGATCGCTTCAGCGCCGCCGTGCGGGACAAAGGTATCGGCGAAGGCGGCATACCGCACCTGGATGCCGCGCTGATCAAAAAATATGTCGACGATCTGAGAGCCTCCGGCCTCTTGACCGCCGAACGTTCGTCCGCCCACTGAGAGACAGTTCGTGAGCAAAGCCTGGCTCGTCACGGGCATTCCGGCCGGCATCGGCCTCGATCCGTGGAATAAGGCCGGGCGAACGGCACGCATCGCCCGATACCAAGATCGTTGCGGGACTACACAAGGCGCATCGATCGAGCGAACACCGGCGGCTCGCCTGCCCGACTATAGGAGAAAAGTTGATGGCTGATTTCGACAGTTATGCGTCGCGCTATAAGACGATCAAGCTCGGTCGGCAGGACGGCATTCTCGAACTTAGCATACATAGCAACGGCGGACCGGCGCGGTGGAACGCGAACAAAGGCGGGATCCATGACGAGCTCGGTGACGCTTTCTACCAGATCGGACGCGATCCCGAAAATCGGGTGGTCATCATCACCGGGACCGGCGACGAGTTCCTCACGCAGCTGGACGCCGACTTAGACGAACTTCCGTCGGCCGCCTTCTGGGACCGCATTTACAAGGAAGGGAAGGATCTCCTCCAGAATCTGCTCGAGATCGAATGTCCGGTGATCGGCGCGGTAAACGGTCCAGCCTTCATCCATGCCGAAATCCCGACGATGGCCGACATCGTCATCGCGTCCGATCGCGCCGCTTTCGCTGACAAGGCTCACGCCACGGGTGGGGTCGTGCCCGGCGACGGCGTTCATGTCTGGTGGCCGATGCTTCTCGGTCCAAACCGCGCACGACACTTCCTCATGACGGGTGCCGAGATCTCGGCCGAAGAGGCGCTTCGTCTCGGTTTTGTCGCCGAGGTCGTACCGCACGGCGAGGTGCTCGATCGCGCTCGCGCCGTCGCCCGTGAACTTGCCGCCAAGAATCCCCAGATGCTGCGCTTTTCGCGCGTCGCTCTGACGCAGCATATCAAGCGGCGAATGTTGGACGATCTGGGCTACGGCCTGATGCTCGAAGGCATGGGTCTTCTGTCGCTGGTGGGCAAATAAGTTCGACGATATAGGATCGAGCTGGCTGGCGATCTGGCTCGATCCTATTCCTCGAAAGCCAGGTCGGCTGACCCGCGGCCGACGGGACCGAAAGCCGCCGCGCTTTCTTCTAATAGCGAACTACAACAACAGTTTAGAGCCGGTCTCGATTCGGATATCGTGCAACTTGCTCTAGCAGCACTGCCGCGACAGCTGCGGGGAGACGACGAATGAGCGACGACACGGATTTCGCGCGGCGGTGGCGGGGCTTCTCCCTGCACTATTTAGTCGTGCTGCTATCGGCCGCCGTAATTATCGCCTATCTCGATCGGGGCGTAATCGCCGTTCTCGTACCCCATCTTAAGGCCCAGTTCGGACTCGACGACGTCCGCATCAGCATCTTGCAGGGCATCACATTTTCCTTCTTCTTTGCGGTGGCGACACTCGGCTGCGGGCCGCTAGTCGACCGCTGGAACAGAAGAAATATCATCATAGCCGGGATACTCGTGTGGAGCGTCATGACGATATACTGCGGGCTCGCGAGCAATTTCTGGCAGCTGGCCATCGGCCGCGCGGGCGTGGGGATCGGCGAAGCCTGCCTTCTTCCCGCTGCATATTCGATGATCGCAAGCAGCTTCGCTCCCAGCACCCGTGGCCGCGCCATGAGCATTATCGCGGCGGCGACGTCGGTCGGAGGCGGTTCCGCTGCCGTCGTCGGGGGCGCGCTCCTGACGCTGTGGCAAGGTTTGGACATGGTTCGACTGCCGCTGGTAGGCGAGATCGCGCCATGGCGCGCGGTCTTCATCGTTGCCGGAGCGCCGGGCTTCATCATCGCTATCCTGCTCCTGATGGTGAAGGAGCCAGGACGCGAGGCCCCCGCTTCCGAGCGGAAAGATTCCGGCAGTTTGACGGCATTTTTCCGTTCGCACTGGATCCTGATCACCGCCTTCTATCTGGCCTTTTCGCTGATCCTCTTTTTCTCCTACGCGGTCGCGCTGTGGTCACCCGCCGTTTTGATCCGCAGCTTCGGCTTATCGCCAGGATATGCGGGCCTGCTGTCGGGAAGCCTTCAACTGTCCGGATCAGTGTCGGGCTGCATCGTCTCGGGCTTCGCGACCGATGTGATGATCAAGCGCAACCTTCGCTTCGGCCGCCTGCGGATATATATGGTCGGAATGATACCGGCCTTGATCGGCTCGGTCCTTTTGGGAATGCCGGTTCTGCAACTCTACCTGCTCGGCCTGGGCCTTGCCATCTTCGCCAGCGGACTTCTAGCGACCACGAGCTATCCCACTCTCTACGACGTCATCCCCGCCGAGATGCGCGGACGCTCGCTTGCCGTGTATCTGTTTCTGGCCAATATTATTGGCCTCGGCGGCGGGGCGATGGCTGTCGCCTTCATCACGAGGAGCGCCTTTCAGGACGAGGCGATGCTGCAATATTCGGTTGTCGTGGCGGCGCTCGGATCGCTGTTGGCTTCGCTTATCCTCATTATGTCGGTCAGGGAGCGTTATGACGCAGCGCGCCATATGTCGCTCGACCTCGGCGAGGAGACGGCATCCTCTGCGGCCTGAATGAGCCGCCGGCGCTCACGACATCCTGCCCGCGGTGTAGCCTCCGTCGACCGAAAGGACCGTGCCCGAGATAAAGCTCGCCTGCTCCGAGCAGAGGAAAAGAATGGCCGCCGCAACTTCCTCGGGCTCACCGATGCGGCAGAGCGGGTGCATGGCCGCACTACGCTCAATGTCCTCGGGCTCGGCCAGCATTGTCTTCGTCATCGGCGTCCGGATCATCCCAGGGGCGATCGCGTTGACACGCAGGCCATGGCGGCCCACCTCCATCGCCATTTCGCGTGTGAGCCCCACGACCGCATGCTTGGTGGAGACATAGGCAGCGCGGCCGGCGACGCCCATCAGGCCCGCGACGGACGTGATATTGACGATTGCGCCGGGCCGTCCAGCCGCGATCATCCGCTGTGCGAAGGCCTGGCAGGTATTCAATGTGCCTTCCAGATTGACCGCGTGAACACGCCGCCAGAGCTCGATATCGATATCCGCGACATTACCGAGACCACGGATGCCCGCACAGTTTACCAGGGCATCGATCCGGCCGAACCGCGCGAGCGCATCGTCCATCACGCGATCCACCGCAGGGCGATCCGAGACGTCGGTCACAGCGGCCAGAACGCGCTCGGGCTGACTAATCTGCGACACGATGCCGGCGAGCTCCTCCTCAAGGACATCCAGGAGAACGACATTTGCACCAGCGGCGAGAAACGCCCGGGCGGTGGCCGCTCCGATTCCCTGGCTAGCGCCCGTGATGATGGCGACCCGCGACTCGAATTGCTCCATTTCTATTTCTCCAAGGAGGCAGTGGTGGCTGACAGCTCCGACATGACAAAGTCAGCGATGATCCCGAGCGCCTGATCAGACTCTGCGGCGTCGGGTGTTACGACTGGCCAGTCGTGCGGAAGACCAGGTCGCATCAAAAGCGATACCGGCACGTCATGTGTCGCAAGAGAGCGCGCCAGTTCGATGCTGTCATCGGCCAGGACCTCCGACGTGGAGGCGATGATGCAGGTCGCCGGCAATCCCCCCGGATCCGCCAACAGCGGAGAAGCGAGCGGGTCATCCGCCGACCAGCCCTGAAGATAGTCCGAGGCCGACGCGCTGGCCGCGGCATGGGAGAACCAGGCGTCGGTGGTCGCGCAACGGGAGTAGCTCTCCGCCTGGACGCGAACATCGATCCAAGGGGACAGCAGGATCAGCCCCGCAAGACGTCTCGCGTCTGCGAGCGCTACGGCCGCCGACAGCGCTACCCCGCCGCCGGCGGAATCCCCGGATAGAAAGACTGGCGACCCCCCCGAAGTTTCGAACAACTCCGCCAAAATGGCGAGCGTATCGTAAATTGCGGCTGGAAAAGGTCGTTCGGGCGCCAGCGCATATTCCGGGACGATGACCTTCGCGTCCGCCTTATCGGCCAATCGGCGCGCAAAGCCGGCCCAGCCGGCGGCGAAACCCAGCCGAAAACCACCCCCGTGCAGGTGAAGAATTACTCTGGGAGCGTTCTCATTCCCGACGATGACACAAGGCACGCCACCTATCAGCGGCAGCTTTGCGACTTTCTCCGGATCGGCAAAGCCCGTCTCTTGGCGCCGCGCACGTAAGGCATCATCGGGCGCTCGTCCCTGCCGTCGCTCGGGCAGAGTAAGTCGCAATGCAGGCAAGGTGGCAGCCATCAGTCATATCCTTCATTATTGCCCGCCTTCGCATCGGCTCCGGGCAGCAGGCGATCGTTCGTTAGCTAAGGCTGCATGATCGAGAAGCGGCGAAACGGCTGCTCGGCTGCCCGCGATGGACGATCGCTCTCGATCGGCCTTGGCTTCGCTCCGGAAACCGAGGAGTCGTCGATCCGTCCCTTGAGAAGCCCTTCCCTGTTCAACCCTCCCCCGCTAGCGTCGTTTCGACAGGGTCGCGACGGCGAGCGCCGAGCCTTCCGCGGATGGTCCGCCGCATCATATTGACGATCTCGCGCTCCCTGCTTCGTACGCGTGCCACCGGCCCTGCAAGGCCAATCACGACATTGGCCTTGGTATCCTCCTGGGGAAGCTTGAGCGCGATCGACCAAACCCCCTGCGCATGATCGACACTCAAATGTCCCTGCGTGCGGGCCAGCCCCCACGAATAGCCCTTCAAGCGGAAACGACGGAGTTCCTCGAGATAACGGGCATCCACGGCGACACCGCCACTCGGAATCTGCTGACGGCGAGCACGGTCGGCGAGCCGACTGATTGTTTGAGGAGACTTATCCGCAAGCGCCGCACCACCGATGGTGGTCCCGAACACCGGGACTTGCCAGCTCCTCTCGGAAAGCCAGTCCCGCCCATCCTGTCCCGAGATCGCCGCAATCCGCATCACGCAGTCGCTTTGGATCGACAGCGTGACTGTCTCGTTCGTCAGTTCATGGAGTTCCCGCACCGTAGCCTGGAAGCCCTCCAGATCCGGATAGCATCTGCTCAGCCAACCGCCGAGCTGCGAGGTTCGGGGCGAGGGAAAGTAGCGGACGCCCTCGGCGCAAATCAGATAACCGCCAGATACCATCGTCGTCAGCAACTGGTGCACGCTGGAGCGCGCGAGGCCCAATCCGTCGGCGATCTCCGCCGCCTTGGCCGGCCCGTTCCTCGACGCAAGGAACTCCAGGATATCGAGCGCTCGATTCGCCGACTTCGCGAAGTTCTTAGGTTGCTCGTTCACACAGCCTCCCTCCCATCCAACCTGGGATTGGACCCGATCTTGAACTGCCAACATAGAGCCCTCGATGTCATGCTATCAAGATCGGGAAAGAAGGCCGGCGAGCGCCTTCATTGCGTCCGCGCGACCTTGGAGGCCGCCGTATGCATCGAAATCGAGACGCTCTCGGCAACCTTGTGGCGGCCACGCCGCTTCAGCTCCGGGATGACATAGGTGCCCAGAAGTTCGATGCTGCGGAGGATCGCGTCCTGTGGCAAATAGCCGAAGTTCAGATAACAGAGTACCTGATCGACGCCGGCCTCGTCATATTTTAGGAATTTCTCGATACATTCGTCCGGCGTGCCGACGACGACCATGTCCTCGCGATCGAACTCGGTGATGTCGAAATCGCCCCTCGCCCGTTTTTCAAGGAGCGGGAATATCTCGTCCTTCTCCTCATCGCTCAGATGAGCGAACTCCCACTGAAGCATGAACTCGGCAAGGCCCTTGTACCACCACCACATCGACTCCCACACCCTGTTCTGCTCGAACACCGCGCGGGTGTCGGCGCAGTGCACCAGCGTGTAGGTGCCGACCTTGTTGGTGATCATTCTGGTCAGTGGCTTGGCCCGCTTCTGCGCCTCTCGATAGACGTCGATCATCGGCTTCAACTCATGAAGCGGCTGCATGATGCTGAAGCACAGCAGGCCGAGCCCATCTTCGCCGGCGATTTGTGCGCCCGACGGCGCATTGGCCGCCATCCAGACCGGCGGATGTGGATATTGATATGGCTTAGGCGTGACCATCCGCTTCGGGAAGTCGAGAAACTCGGAATGCTCCTCGTAATATTCCTCTTCCCACATGCCGACCACCGTGCGTGCCGCTGCGCGCTGCTTTTCCTTGCTCCTGGCGCGGTCGACGCCGAACGCGGTCTGCTCCATCGGGGTGGAACGACCGATGCCCCACTCGACGCGACCCCGCGAGAGTAGATCCACCGTCGCCACCTTCTCGGCCAGGCGCGCCGGGTGAATGAACTCGTGTGGCGACAGCGTCACGCCAAAGCCCAGACGGATGTTCTTGGTGATCTGCGATAGCGCGCCAAGCACTGCCTCGTTGCAGGGCATGTGCGATCTGTTTTCGCGGAAATGATGCTCAACGCACCATACCGTATGAAAACCCTGCTGGTCGGCGAGAACGATCTGCTCGATGCAGTCGCGATATACCGCACGCTCGGCCGTTCGCTGCCCCCATGGGTGATCACCGGCCCAGGGCTTCGGCACGTCGAATTCGTAAAGCAGGCCGAGTTCCATGACGCCTCTCCCTTATCTTATATCGTCGCTCACCGCTGCGCAGCACAGGACAGGTCCCGCTATGGCTGTCGACGATAAACCGCGCTTGATGGCTGAAATACATGTTGACGGAGAGGCGCTCAACCGCTGACCGTTCTCACCGGCCCGTTTCGCGGTGAACAGAACCGGTTCGAGCGTCCCCTAGCGCTACTCCGACCGGTAACGCCGCGATGAGATATGATTGCCAGGTAGGCGCGCCGAGTTGGGACTTGGACGACCTCGAATTATCGGCGGCGGATTCACATGAAGAACGCGGCAATGCGCTCCGTATCCGGCGATCCATGGCGAGGGTATCGCAATTGGGAGCTTTCCCGTGACGTTGGAGTCCAAGCCGGCTGTTGAGGCCGCACTGGCGCAGCGGCGCGCCGTCGACTATCTAGGCCGTCATGGCGATCCTTCCCCGTCCGGCGCGTCCCAGCGCGCTTTTGGCCGACTTCAAGGCGTTCCTCCGCGGACAGCAACGACATAAGCTCTTCTTCGGGCTGCTGGCGGTCCTGATGCCGGCGCTGATTGTCCTTGGTTTCTACATCGACGCCGATCCTGGCAAACAGAGGCCCCAGATCATCTACGTGCAAAGCTACGCGCCGGGGCGCTCGGACTCCGAAATTATGCGCCAGAATATCGCCGACCAGAAGATTCTCGATGCCAAGCGGCGCGAGCGTCAAGCCGAATATAGGCGGCTTGCCGACCGGCTCGGCATTGAATAGGGGGGAGAATAGGGCCGAACCTGGCGATGCGCGCTGGATCGCGGCGGCAGCGTCGCTGGCCGGGCGAGGACGCGGGCGGACCGCTCCCAATCCGCCGGTCGGCTGCATCATCGTTCGGAACGACCAGGTCATCGGACGGGGCTGGACCCAGCCCGGCGGCCGACCGCATGCCGAGGCGCGAGCGATCGAGGCCGCTGGCGACATTACGGGGGCAACGCTCTACACCACGCTCGAACCTTGCGCGCATGTCTCCTCTCGCGGCCCAGCCTGCGCGGAGCTCATCGCGACGGCGCGGCCTGCACGCGTCGTCATCGGCTGCCACGACCCGGATCCACGTACCGATGGAAGAGGAATTGCCGCGCTGGAAGCCGCAGGTATCTCGGTCGTGAGCGGAGTCGCTACGCCCGTCGCGCGGCGATCGATGGCAGGTTTTCTGTGCCGGCAAGCGAAGGGCCGGCCGCATGTAACGCTCAAGCTCGCGACTTCGCTCGACGGCCGGATCGCTTTGCCCGACGGATCGAGCCGTTGGATTACCGGATCGGCCGCGCGTGCCCATGCCCATCTCGAACGTGCGCGCGTCGAGATGATCCTGGTCGGCCGCGGTACGCTGGAGGCCGACAAACCCGAGCTCGACGTGCGGCTGGCGGGCCTTGAGGCCCGCAGTCCGGGCCGGGCGGTGCTAGGACATGGTGGCGTGCCGAGCGGCTGGACGGCAATCCGCAGCCCGGACGACATTGCGCGGCTTCGTCATGTCGATCATCTCCTCGTTGAAGGCGGCGCGGGCGCAGCCGCAGCATTCCTCGCGGCGGATCTCGTCGATCGGCTGTTGATCTATACCGCCCCGATCGTCGTCGGCGCCGGCCGTGCCGCCATTGGCGATATCGGCCTTGCCGACCTCGCTGCCGCCCATGGCCGATGGCAGCTCGTCGATGAGCGGGCCCTTGGCATCGATCGACTCTCCATTTACGAGCGCCTCTGATGTTTACCGGAATCATCACCGATGTCGGCACGATCCTTTCGGTCGAGGAGCGTGGCGACCTGCGCGTCAGGATCGGCTGTAGTTATGACACCGCCACCATCGACATCGGCGCGTCCATCGCCTGTTCGGGAGCGTGCATGACGGTCGTCGACCTGGGACCCGATTGGTTCGCGATCGACACCAGCCATGAAAGCGTATCGCGCACCGTGACTGGCCGGTGGAGCACAGGTAACCGCCTCAATCTCGAACGCTCGCTCAAGCTGGGTGACGAGCTCGGCGGCCACATCGTCACCGGCCATGTCGATGGCGTGGGAACGGTCGCTTCGGTGGCGCCGGATGGAGACTCGATCCGGGTCGGCGTTCGAGCGCCGGCTCCGATCACTCCCTATCTCGCTGCGAAGGGATCTGTCGCGGTCGATGGCGTGTCGCTCACCGTCAACGCCATCGTCGACCAGCCCGACGGCAGCACGATCTTCAGCCTGAATGTCATTCCACACACGGCCACCGTGACCACACTCGGCTCGTTGCGTACGGGTGACCAGGTGAATCTCGAAATCGACGTGCTGGCTCGCTATTTGCAGCGCATGGAACAACTCCGGACCGACCGCGCGCGGTAATCACATTTTAATGTGATCAGGTGGTTGATGAGGCGGCCATCGCCTGTTATGAATGTGTCATGAGCACCGACCTTATCGAACGCATTCGCAACGCCGTAGCCGAACGCGGGATATCCCGGTCCGGCCTCGCGCGCGCCGTGGGCCTCCACCCCAATTCGCTCCGTTCCCTCGACGAGCCTGAGTGGAATCCAACGGCGGAGACGCTGAAGAAGCTTGAGCGCTATCTATCCCATTCGGGTCTTTCACCGATCGAAGAGATCATCGACGAAGCCCGCAACGGCAGAATATTCATTCTCGTGGACGACGAAGATCGCGAGAATGAAGGCGACCTGATCATCCCCGCGCAGATGGCGACTCCCGCCATCATCAATTTCATGGCCAAATATGGGCGGGGGCTGATCTGTCTCGCGCTGGGCCCACAGCGTGTCGAGCAACTTGGCCTGCCGTTGATGAGCCAAAACAACGGCACTCGACACGAGACCGCCTTTACCGTTTCGATCGAGGCGAAGGAGGGTGTCACCACAGGCATCTCAGCGGCAGACCGCGCCCGCACCATCGCCGTCGCAATCGATGCCGCCAAGGGGCCCGAGCATATCGTGACGCCGGGCCATGTCTTCCCGCTCCTTGCCAAGCCGGGTGGCGTACTCCAGCGCGCCGGACATACAGAGGCGGCCGTCGACGTATCTCGCCTGGCCGGCCTCAATCCGGCGGGCGTGATCTGCGAGATCATGAACGATGACGGCACGATGGCTCGGATGGACAACCTTGTCGAGTTCGCAAAGACCCACAAGCTGAAGATCGGCACGATCCGGGATCTGATCGCCTATCGCCGCAAGCACGACCATCTCGTCGAGAAGCGGGCCGAGAGCCGCTTCACGAGCCGCTGGGGCGGCGAGTGGCGCATGGCGATCTTCTATAACAAGGCGACAGGCACCGAGCAGACCGCGCTGATCAAGGGTCATATCGATCCCGATCAGCCGACCCTGGTGCGCATGCACCTGTTGTCTCCGTTCGACGACGTCTACGGCGCGGAGGGGGAGAGGTCGGGCATTCTACAGCGCTCGATGGAGATGATCGCCGAGCATGGCTCGGGTGTGATCGTCGTTCTCAACCGCCGGATCGGCGATTGGATGAGTCGCGCGGTGCAGGCGCACGAGCGGCTGGGCAAGGCTACTTTCGACAGTGCGACGATGGACGAGCTGCGTGACTATGGCGTCGGGGCGCAGATTCTCGCAGAGGTTGGCGTGCAGGACATGATCCTTCTGACCAATTCGCATCACACGCTGATCGCGCTCGATGGCTATGGGCTGTCGATCGTCGGCGAACAACGCATAGACGTTGCGAAGGCCGACTGAACATGGCGAAGCTGCTTATCGTCGAGGCGCGCTTCTACGACCATCTCAACGATCTGCTGCTCGAAGGCGCACGCGCCGCGATCGAGGAAGCGGGACACAAGCATGAGACGATTACCGTCCCTGGCGCCTTGGAGGTGCCTGGCGCGATCGCCATGGCAGCCGAAAGCGGCCGCTACGATGCGTTCGTCGGGCTCGGCATCGTCATTCGAGGAGAGACCTATCATTTCGAGGTCGTGTCGAACGAGAGTGCACGCGGACTGATGGCACTAACCATGGACGGCATCGCGATCGGCAATGGCATCCTCACCGTGGAAAATGAAGGTCAGGCGCTCGCGCGGTGCCGCCGGGCCGAAAAGGACAAGGGCGGAGAGGCGGCCAAAGCGGCGATTCGGATGATGGAATTACGCGAGCAGTTTGGCGGCTGATCGACGCCCGGCTTAAGCGAGAGGGGTCGCGCAGCACACCAGCCCACGGCTTCCCGCCAGGCCTGTGCACCACGTTGAAATCGGCGCGGGCTGCGCCTACTGCCGCCACCCCATGACCGCCACCCCGCCCAACGCTTCCCTCCGCGCCTTTGCGGCGATGATCGTCGCGAATCTCGCTCTGGCCTTCGGGCCATGGATGGTGCGGCTGGCCGATGTGTCCGCGCTGTCCTCCGCCTTCTGGCGGCTCGCTATAGCGGCGCCGCTCCTGTTCCTGATCGCGCGGGCGGCGCGTCAGCCGATGCCTCGGCTAGCGCCGCCCATGCTCGGCATGATCGCGCTCGGCGGCCTCTGCTTCGCCGCCGATCTCGGTTCGTGGCACATCGGCATCCATCATACCAAGCTCGCAAATGCCACGTTATTCGGCAATATTGCGAGCTTCGTCCTTGCCGGATACGGGCTCGTGGTCCACCGCTCGCTGCCCGATCGGCCGCTGTCGGCCGCCCTGCTGCTCGCAGGCGTCGGCACCCTCCTGCTGCTGGGTCGGTCCTATGAGTTCGCGACCCGGAACTTCGCCGGCGACTTGTTCTGCATCATGGCCGGGCTGCTTTACACAGGCTATATGCTCAGCATGGCGCGTGCGCGCGAGACGCTTCAGCCGCTGCCCCTGCTATTAATCTCGACTCTCGCAGGGCTCGGGCCGCTCCTGCTTTTCGCGCTCGCCGGCGCCGGCAGTTTCTGGCCACGCGACTGGACTCCGCTTATCCTGCTCGCGCTTGGCAGCCAGGTGGTGGGCCAGGGGCTGATGGTCTATGCAATGGGGCATCTCAGTCCGCTCGTCGTCGGGCTCGGGCTGCTCATCCAACCGTTCATTTCCGCGGCGATCGGCAGCTTCTATTATGGCGAGCGGCTTGGCGCGCTCGACCTACTCGGCGGCCTCGCCATCTGCGCGGCGCTCGTCCTCGTGCGGCTCAGCAGGACTGGCCATGGGGCGCTTGCGCCCCTAGACAAGAATATATGATCGCCCCCCTCGATATGACCCTTGACGAGCTACGCGCGGCACTGGCTGAGCGACTGCCCGCACATGCCATATTCGAGGGCTGGACCGCCCAGGCGCTGGCCGAAGCCGCTGGTGAACTGGGCGTTCCGGTCGACCGTGCGGCGCTTTGCTTCCCGGAAGGACCGGTCGATATGATCGACGCCTGGTTCGCGAGGATCGACCGCGCGATGGCGGAGCGACTCGCAGCGGAAAATATAGTGACGCGCAAGATTCGTGATCGCATCAGGGCCGCGGTGATCGCCCGGATCGAAATCGCTGCCCGACATCCAGACGCTTTGCGCCGCGCGCTCACCACGCTCGCCCGTCCTGATCATGCGGGCCGCGCCGCCAAGCTCGGCTGGCGCGCCGCCGACGCCATGTGGCGGGCAGCCGGGGATAAAAGCACGGATTTCGCCTGGTATAGCAAGCGGGCCACGCTGAGCGCGCTTTATGCCGCCACGCTACTCGCATGGATGGATGACGACAGCGTGGATTTCGCCGACACGCGCGCCTTCCTCGATCGACGCATCGACGATGTGATGCGCTTCGAGCGGTTCAAGGCACGCATCAAGCCTGAGCCGGACGGACATTTCAGCCTGTCCCGCTTTCTCGGGCGCCTTCGCTATAGAGTGCAACCGTAGACGCGGCCGATTTCGCGCCCCTGATGGAAATGCCGCTGGCTTTGCGTGGTCCTTATTGATAATGGTTCGCAGATGAAGGTCGCCGCAGCCCTCACGACACTCGATGCGCTACCCTTGAAAAGCGGAGGGCGGATCGTAGCCGTCGATTGGGACCGCCTCGAGCAGCGCGACGCGCGGCGCCTCCGAGAACTCGGCGTCGACGAGGGAGTGTCGGTGGAGAAACTGCATAAAGGTCCGTTCGGGGTTGATCCGATCGCCTGTCGCATCGGCCGAATGACCGTCGCGCTCCGCCGCGCCCAGGCGGCGGCCATCATCGTGGAGCCTCGCGACACCGAATGAACGCAGCTCCTTTGGTAGCGCTCGTCGGCAATCCGAACGCCGGCAAAAGCGCGCTGTTCAACGCGCTGACCGGCGCCCGGCAGAAGGTCGGCAACTATCCTGGCGTAACCGTCGAACGGAAATCCGGGCGGATGACCTTGGCGGACGGCCGGCCAGTCGAAATGCTCGATCTGCCCGGTACCTACAGTCTGACGCCCGCCAGCCCCGACGAGGCGGTGACGCATGACGTGCTGCTGGGCAAGCAGCCAGGCGAGCGTCTGCCATCGGCGCTGCTGGTGGTCGTCGATTCGACCAACCTCGACAACCACCTGCGCTTCGCGCTCCAGCTGATCGCGCTCGGACTGCCGACGGTGGTCGCGCTCAACATGATCGACATGGCCGAACGCGACGGGCTCAGGATCGACGCGGCGAGGCTCTCGGCGGAGCTCGGCGTGCCGGTGGTGCCGACGGTCGCCGTCCGGCGCAAGGGGATCGACGAGCTGAAGGCAGCGATCGGCCTGCTTGCGACAGGGGGCGCGGTGAGCGTGGCCGCCGGGGGTGAAGAGCTCGACCAGAATATCGTCGAGCTGCAGCGGCGAGCGCGCGTGATCGCCGCCGCCGCGACGACCGAAGAGAATTTCCGTCGGCGCTGGAGCCACCGGGTCGATGCGGTGGCGCTCCATCCGATCGTCGGGCCGATCCTGCTCGCGGCTATTCTTTTCGTGATGTTCCAGGCCGTATTCGCCTGGTCAGCGGCGCCGGTGAACGCCATTGACGCCATATTCGTGTCGCTGCAGCAGACGATCAGCGCCCATATGGCGGCAGGCTTTCTGCGCTCGCTGATGGTCGAGGGCCTGATCGCCGGCGTCGGGGCAGTGGTCGTCTTCCTGCCGCAAATCCTCATCCTGTTCTTCTTCATCCTGTTGCTCGAAGCGTCGGGCTATATGGTGCGGGCGGCATTCATCATGGACGATCTGATGGCCCGGGTCGGCCTGTCCGGTCGTGCGTTCATCCCGCTCCTCTCCTCCTTCGCCTGCGCCATCCCAGGCATCATGGCGACGCGCACCATCGACGATCCCAAGGATCGGCTGACCACGATCCTGATCGCGCCGCTCATGACCTGTTCCGCGCGGCTCCCGGTCTATGCGGTAATCATCGCCGCCTTCATTCCGCCGCGCGACCTCGCGCCTGGAATCGGCCTGCAGGGGCTGGTGCTGTTCTGCCTCTACATAACCGGCATCGCGGGCGCGATGCTCGCGGCGCTCGTCCTGCGCCGCACCGTCACCAAGGGCGCGCCGCCCGGCTTCATGATGGAGATGCCGCGCTATCAGATGCCGGCATTCCGCGATGTGGCGCTAGGCCTCTGGCAGCGCGCCCTCATCTTCCTGCGGAGGGCGGGCACTATCATCGCCTTTACGACCGTCGTCCTATGGCTACTAGTGTCCTATCCCAAGCCGCCGGCGGGCTATGATCTGCCCGAGATCGACTATTCCATTGCGGGTCGGATCGCCAACGCGATCGAACCGGTCTTTCGACCGATCGGATTCAACCGGGACATGGCGCTCGCGCTCATCCCGGCGATGGCCGCGCGCGAAGTCGCGGTGGCAGCTCTGGCCACGGTCTATGCGGTCGACGCCGGGAACGAGGCCACGCAGGAGAGGTCACTCGTCGACCGGTTGCGCGGCCGCTGGTCGCTCCCGACAGCGCTCGCCTTTCTGGCCTGGTTCGTCTTCGCCCCGCAATGCATCTCTACGATAGCGGTGGTGCGGCGCGAGACCAATGGCTGGAAATGGACCGGCTTCATGCTGGCTTATCTGTTCGTGCTGGCATACGTCGCCGCAGGCGCTACATACTGGGCAGCTGTCGTTCTAGGTCTTTAGGAGAATGCCGTGGCCGGCTCGGTCAACAAGGTGATTTTGGTCGGCAATCTGGGCCGCGATCCCGAATCGCGCAGCTTTCAGAATGGCGGCAAGGTCGTGAACCTCCGTGTCGCGACGTCCGAACAGTGGAAGGATCGCAACACCGGCGAGCGGCGCGACAAGACCGAATGGCATTCGGTGGCGATTTTCAACGAAGCACTGGCCAATGTGGCCGAACGCTACCTACGCAAGGGCAGCAAGGTCTATCTGGAAGGCCAGCTCCAGACCCGCAAATGGACCGATCAGCAGGGTCAGGAGCGCTATTCCACCGAGGTCGTGCTGCAGGGATTTAACGCCGTGATGGTGCTGCTCGACCGCGCCGAGGGCGGAACCAGCGGCGGCCCCGGCGGCGGGACCGGCGGTGGATGGGGCGACGAAGGAGGCTATGGCGGGGGCAGTGGCAGTAGCGGCGCCGGCTTTGGCGGCGGCTCGCACAGCGGCGCAACCTCCTCATCGCGCCAGTCCGACCCGTTCGATGTCGGCGATCTCGACGACGACGTACCTTTCTGACGATCGGCGTTCCGGCGGGACCCGCCTCGGCGCGATCAACGCTGCGATAAAGGGGACGGTCCGAGTCCGAAACGGTCGCCGCCTGCCTTATGTTCTTGATCGCGCAGGCAGCGGGCGTATTTTCTCTCAATGATATTCGGAGCCCGCTTCCGGCGGTAAGATGACGGCCTTCCTTCCCGTCCTTCGGTCGCCGCCCTTCCCGGCCACGCCCGCCCGAGCCGCCGCGGTCAGCACCGCGAAGGCAGTTCCCGTGGCGCGCACCGAGCTGTCGCCCCACGAAATCGAGCGCGCCCAGTTGCTCATCGGGCAGATCGTCCGCGAACGGATCGGCGGCGCCTTCTGGTCGACAGGGAGGGATAATATCTGGACCACCATGGCTGCCGGACAGCCGCTGTGCCTCGACGGGGATGACGAGCGCGGTCTGCTCGCCTGGATGGCGGGTGCAGAGATCTCATGGGCAGGTCGAGGCCGCTTTGCGGATTTCGACGATGGCACCCCGAACGCTCTTGAACGCGCGGTATTCACCTGGCTGATCGACGCCGTCGACTATCGCGACCCCTATTCGGGCCGGATGGTGCCGATCGAGGCAGCAATCGAGCAGCTCGGCTTCTGGCGCGGAACGATCGATCACAACCGTGGGTTCGCCGTAGCCGCCGGCATCGCCGGCTGGAAACGGCGCGAGGTGGAGGCGATGCTGTGGAGCGGCCAGCCGATCCGTTTTGCACGGGGCGCCGTGGAGGCGGTGCGCGCTGCCCGATCGGCCAAGGGCATGATCGCTGTCTGGCCGTCAAAGGCGCCGCGCGGCCTCGATGCGGAAGCGGCAGCCCATGGCGTACCGGTGCATCCGGTCGAGGACGGCTTCCTTCGCTCTGCCGGTCTTGGCAGCGATTGCCACCCGCCGCATTCGATCATTATCGACCGGCGTGGCATCTATCTCGATCCCGCATCTCCGTCCGAGCTCGAAGAGCTGATCGCCAAGCCTATCGACGATCAGGTGCTGATCGCTCGGGCGGAGCGTCTGATGCGCGCACTGGTCGACGGCGGTATCAGCAAATATGCGAGCGGCGGCCGGCCTTTTGAACGCCCGGTCCACGGCCGGCGGGTTGTGCTCGTCGCCGGCCAGGTCGAGGATGATCTCTCGGTGCGGCTCGGTGCGGCGGGCGTGGCCGGTAATCTGGACCTGCTCCGCCGCGCCCGAGCAGCCGAGCCCGGCGCCTTTCTGATCTTCAAACCGCATCCCGACGTCGACGCCGGACACCGGCGCGGCGCGGTTTCGGACCCAGCGGCACTCGAGTTCGTTGACCTCATCGTCCGGGACGCACCCATGGCCTCGCTGCTGGACTGCGTCGACGCCGTCCATGTCTTGACCTCGCTCACCGGGTTCGAGGGCCTGATCCGCGGATGCGAAGTCGTCACCCATGGCCAACCCTTCTATGCAGGTTGGGGATTGACGCGAGACCTGGCACCGCCCATTGAGCGGCGGAGGGGCCGCATTTTGACGAAGGCGGAGCTCGTGGCGGCAACTCTGATCCTCTATCCGCGCTATTTGGACCCGGTCACCAAATTGCCTTGTCCTCCCGAAATATTGGTCGAACGGCTGGCCGCTCGACCTGTGCCTCAGGAAACGCTGTTGACCAGATTGAGAAGGCTGCAGGGGCGTGTGCGGCGCAGGCTGGCCGACGCAGGAGGCAGAGCGTGAGATTGCACGAGGCGGCGAAACAGCGCTTCCTGTTTCTGCAAGGACCGCCGGGACCCTTTTTCGACCGGCTCGGCGCCAGGCTTTGCGAGCTCGGCCACGCCGTGTACCGCATCAACCTGAATGCAGGCGACGCCGCCTCCTGGTCCGGACCCGCGGTCGATTACCGCGGCACGCCGGAGCGCTGGCCTAGCTTCGTCGACGACTTCCTCGTTCAGCGCGCCGTGACCGACCTCATCCTGTTCGGCGATTGCCGACCGCTGCACAACGCCGCGCGCGGCATGGCGCGAATGCGGGGGGTGCGCATCCATGTTTTCGAAGAGGGCTATATCAGGCCCGACTGGGCGACGCTCGAACTCGACGGCGTGAACGGACATTCGACTCTGCCTCGCGATCCGGCGTGGTATCTGGAAGCGGCGCGAGGGCTCGCACCTCTTGCCAAGCTGCCCAAGGTTCCATCCAAATTCCGCCGCCGCGCCCAGGAAGCGACAAGCTATTACGCTCGCACCTCGCTCGGCAGATTGCGCTTCCCGCATTACCGCTCGCACCGCGACCGCTCGACGGTGGCCGAGGCGCTCGGCTGGCTCAAACATTTCGCACTCCGCTGGCTCCATCAGGATCAGGCTGAGGCGGCGCTCGCCAGTCTCGAGGGCAAACGGTATTTCGCGCTGCCGTTGCAGCTTTCCTCGGATCATCAGATCCGCGTTCACTCTCTGTTCGGTACCATGCAGGCCGGCGCTTCCTATGTGATCGAAAGCTTCGCGCGCTCCGCCCCGCTCGACACGCTGCTGCTCGTCAAGGAGCACCCTTTGGACAGCAGCCTTTTCAGTTGGAAGCGCTTCATCCGCCGCGAGGCCCGGCGGCTGGGCGTCGCGGATCGCGTCGTCTTCGCCAAGGGCGGAAGTATCGAGGATATCGTCGAGAATTCGCTGGGCGTCGTCACCGTCAACAGCACGACCGGGACACTCGCACTCGCCTCGGGCGTGCCCGTTATAGCACTTGGCCAGGCGGTCTACAGCATCAGGGGCATTACCTTTTCAGGACCGCTCGATGCCTTCTGGAGCAATCCCACGCCTCCGGATCCTAAAATCTGGGATGCTTTCTGCCGGGTACTGCAGGCGCGCTGCCTGGTCTATGGCGGTTTCGCCAGCGACGAGGGCATCGAGATGCTGGTGGAGGGATCGATTGCGCGGCTCGTCCAGGCGTCGATGATCGTCGACCTCAACCGCCATATCGACGATCGCGCTCAGGCGGCGGAATAAAGCATCTTTCGACGCATCGTTCGAGGCCAAGGACGGGACAATCGGCCTTTCGGACGATATGCGCCTCGTCGGGCCGGTTGCGACCTTGAAGCCTAATCCTCACGCCAGTCGACGGACTTGCCGGACATCGCATTGCGCGCCAAAAAGAAAGGGCGCGGGAGGAAGCCCCCCGCGCCCCGGCTTTTCAGCGGCAAAAAGCTTAGCCGTTCTCGCGCTTCTTGAGCGCTTCGCCCAGGATGTCGCCGAGCGAGGCGCCCGAGTCTGACGAACCATATTGGGCGACGGCCTGCTTTTCCTCGGCGATCTGCATCGCCTTGATGGAGAGTGTCGGCTTCTTCGAGCGATCATAGCCGGTCACCATCGCGTCGAACTTCTGGCCAACCTGGAAACGCTCCGGCCGCTGCTCGTCTCGATCACGACCGAGATCGCCCCGCTTGATGAACCCAGCCGGACCAGCCTCGCCGGCTTGGACCTCAAGGCCGCCGTCGGTGACGGCGAGAACGGTCACGGTGACGATCGCGTTCTTGGCGATCTTGCCCTCGCCGCCCGTACCGGCCGTGGCAACGCCGCCACGCTCGAGTTGCTTGATGCCGAGCGAGATGCGCTCCTTTTCCGAGTCGATGTCGAGGACGACCGCCTTGACGGTCTCACCCTTGTGGTGAAGCGCCAGCGCTTCCTCACCCGACACGCCCCAGGCGATGTCGGACATGTGGACCATGCCGTCCACATCGTTGTCGAGACCGATGAACAGGCCAAACTCGGTGGCGTTCTTGACTTCGCCCTCGACGGTCGAGCCGATCGGGTGAGCTTCGGCAAAGGCTTCCCACGGATTGGTGATCGCCTGCTTGAGGCCCAGCGAGATGCGCCGCTTCTCGGCGTCGACCTCGAGGATGACCACTTCGACCTCCTGGCTCGTCGAGACGATCTTGCCGGGGTGGACGTTCTTCTTGGTCCAGCTCATCTCCGAAACATGGACGAGGCCCTCGATGCCCGCCTCGAGCTCGACGAAGGCGCCATATTCGGTGATGTTCGTGACCCGGCCCGAGAATTTTCCGCCGAGCGGATATTTCGCGGCCGCACCCTCCCATGGATCGCTCTCGAGCTGCTTCATGCCGAGCGAGATACGCTGTGTGTCCTTGTTGATGCGGATGATCTGAACGCGGACGACGTCACCGATGTTGATCATCTCGTTCGGGTGGCCGACGCGCTTGTAGCTGAGGTCGGTGACGTGCAGCAGACCGTCGATGCCGCCGAGATCGACGAAGGCGCCGTAATCGGTGATATTCTTGACGACGCCGTCTATCACCTGGCCCTCATGGAGCGACTGGATCAGGCCCGACCGCTGCTCTGCGCGTGTCTCTTCGAGAACCGCGCGACGCGACACCACGATATTGCCGCGGCGACGATCCATCTTGAGAATCTGGAAGGGCTGCGGGATGTCCATGAGCGGGGTGACGTCGCGAACCGGCCGAATGTCGACCTGGCTGCCCGGCAGGAAGGCCACGGCACCGTTAAGGTCGACAGTGAAGCCGCCCTTGACCCGGCCGAAGATCACACCCTCGACGCGGCTGGACTGACCGAACTCGGCTTCGAGCTTGTCCCAGGCGGCTTCGCGGCGCGCACGATCGCGGCTGAGCATCGCCTCGCCATGGACGTTCTCGACCCGGTCCACATAGACCTCGACCTCGTCGCCAACGACCAGCTCGGCTTTCTGGCCCGGCGCGGGCGCGAATTCGCGCAGCGGCACGCGGCCCTCGGATTTGAGGCCGACGTCGATGACGGCCATGTCATTTTCGATCGCGGTGACGGTGCCCTTCACGACGCGGCCTTCGAAGCCTTCATTCTCGCCGCCGAGGGTCTGGTTGAGCATCGCCGCGAAGTCGTCGCGGGTCGGGTTTGCCATAGTGGCCATAGAAACAGGTTTCCTACTCGATCATTATTCCGGCCATCCGGTTGTATCCGGAGGTCTTCGGGCCAGAACCGCCCCAGAAGCCCCATGCCGCTGCGGCATCCTTCGCCGATGATTCGTGGAGGCTTCCGCCAAAGCGGAAAGGCGCAGCAAGAGCCCGGCCTTGCTCGACCGGTCCCCTGACGCGCCTGCTGGGCGATCGCTTCCTAGCGGTCCGCCTTATGGCCTTCCACGAGCGCAATCGCCCGCTGGACGGCGGCGTCTATACTCAGATCGCTGGTATCGAGCAAGTCGGCATCTGCGGCCCGACGCAACGGAGCGGCCGCCCGGTTCGTGTCGCGGTCGTCGCGCGCGCGGATATCGGCGAGGACCTCATCGAAGCTGGCGCTGTCGCCTGCGCCACAAAGCTCTCGGAACCGGCGCTGCGCCCGCACCTCGGCGCTGGCGGTGACGAACAACTTCGCCTCGGCATGCGGCGCGATCACCGTGCCAATGTCGCGCCCGTCCAGGACCGCGCCGCCGGGCTGAGCGGCGAACAATCGCTGCCGCTCGAGCAAGGCATCCCGAACCTGCTGGTGCACCGATACTAATGACGCCGCCCTGCCGGCCGATTCTGCCTTCAGCGCTGGATCCCCGAGCAGCGCGTCGGGAAAGTTGCAGGCGCGAAGCGCGTCCTCGGCGTCGGCGGGATCACCTCCACTCCGGAGAACCGTGATGCCGACCGCGCGGTAGAGCAGCCCCGTATCGAGGTGCGGCAAGCGGTAGTGGCCGGCCAATGCCTTGGCGATCGTCCCCTTGCCCGAGGCCGCTGGCCCATCGACCGCGATGATCATGCGGCCACCGCGCCTATTTCGGCCATCAGCGCGACGAAGGTGGGGAAGCTGGTGGCGACCGGACCCATATCGTCGATGACGACCGGTTCGCGCGACACGAGTCCGGCCACCGCGAAGCTCATCGCGATGCGATGATCGAGGCGCGCGGCGATGGTGGCGCCGCCGGCGAGCCGGGCGCCACCGGTGCCGTCTATCACCAGACCATCTTCGAGTTCCTCGACTCGCGCGCCGATGGCGCGCAACCCTTCGGCCATCACTGAGATGCGGTCGGATTCCTTGACACGCAGCTCTTCAAGACCGCGTGCAACCGTGCGTCCCTCGGCGACCGCCGCTGCGACGAACAGCACCGGAAACTCGTCGACCATGGACGGAACCAGCTCAAGCGGCGTCTCGATGCCGCTGAGCTGCGAATGGCGGACCATGATGTCGGCAACTGGCTCGCCGCCCACCTCGCGCGCGTTGGCGAAAGTTATGTCGCCACCCATCATCCGCAGCACATCGAACAGTGCAGCGCGGGTGGGATTGAGGCCGACATTGGTGATCGTCAGCTCCGAGCCCGGTACGATCAGGCCGGCTACGACCGGGAAGGCAGCCGACGACGGGTCCCCGGGGACGATGATATGCTGCGGCAACAACTCGGCTTCGCCGCGCAGGGAAATGATCCGCGTCGTACCGTCGAGCTCGACATCGAGCTCGACACCGAAACCCTTGAGCATTCGCTCGCTATGGTCGCGGGTGGGCACAGGTTCGATCACCCGCGTAATTCCGGGCACGTTGAGCCCCGCTAGCAGCACCGCTGACTTGACCTGAGCGGAGGCTACCGGAAGGCGATATTCGATCGGCACCGCCGGGCACAAACCACGCAGCATCAGCGGCAATCGGCCGCCGGGGCTCGCATTCACGTCGGCACCCATCAGCGACAGCGGCTCAATCACCCGGTTCATCGGACGCCTCGATAGCGATGCGTCGCCGGTGAAGGTGGCGGTGATGGCGTGGCTTGCGACCAAGCCCATCAGCAGCCGGGTGGACGTACCCGAATTGCCCATGTCGAGCGCCGCCTGCGGCTGAAGCAGCCCGCCGACACCGACGCCGTGAATGCGCCACACATCGTCCTCGCCGCGCTCGATCGAGGCGCCCATCGCGCGCATTGCCGCGGCGGTCGCCAGGACATCCTCTCCGGTGAGCAGCCCTTCGACGCTGCTTTCGCCGACCGCGAGCGCGGCCAGCATCAACGCGCGGTGCGAGATCGACTTGTCGCCTGGCACGGCGACCGTGCCCCGGAGCGGTCCGGGCGTCGAGAAGCTGGCTGGTCGAGGCGTTGCACCGTGCATGAGGCGCGGCTTTTGACAGCGGCGTCTCGCTATGGCAAGGCGCCGGTCGCTTCGGCCGTCCCGGACTCGGGCGGTCATCTATTCCCAATGATGTGACTGGAGTTTCTGCACCGTGGTGAAACCGGAATGGGGCACCAAGCGGACTTGCCCAAAATGTGGTACCCGCTTCTACGATCTCGAAAAGGACGATCCCGTCACGTGCATCGACTGCGGCACGGCGTGGGAACCCGATCCCATCCTCAAATCGAAGCAGCCGTTGCCGTTCGACGCGCCCAAGAAGGAGGGCGGCGAGAACAAGGATGTCGACTCCACCCTCGCCGATGAGGATCTGGACATCGATGAGGATGCCGAACAGAATCCGGACGACGATGTCGATCTCGGTGGTGACGACGATATCGGCCTCAACACGGCCGACGACGACGACGAGAGCTGATCGATGAGCCGGGCGTCGCCGGACGCCCGGCCATGAGCTTCCCGAATCGCCGCCCGATGCTAAAAGGGCTCTTGCGGGCCTCGTCATCCTGACCTAAAGGGCGCGCTCCGCCGCCGGGCCCAACCGGTGCGCGACACGAAATGGCACGGGGCCGTAGCTCAGCTGGGAGAGCGTCGCAATGGCATTGCGAAGGTCAGGGGTTCGATCCCCCTCGGCTCCACCATTAAAAACCCGTATCTAATTGATTTTACGTGCATCTTATGCGGGGCTCTATGTTCGTCCCCACATATTTCCCCACACCCCACGCTCGCTTGGCGGAACATCTTCGGGGCCGATGCTATCTCCCGCTCCGCCATTACATCCTGTTTTCGTTGGAAAATAAAAGGCTTCAGCAGCTTATTCCCATAAAGGCTCCCCGAACGCGCCAGCCTAGACTGATCGGCATTGGATCGGATCGCTCGGAACTCTCATTCAGAAGCGCGTTGTGACGCCGTTTGCATTTCCAGCGTGCCGATGGCCTGGTACCGAAACGATCGGGAGATAGGCAGATGACCATTGGGCAAAATAGCAGACCGGATCTGTATCTTGGGCTGGTAGGAGCTGCTGGCTCGGATTTGGAGCCGGTGAAGAACCAACTACGCGCGCAGCTAGCAGCGCTGGGGTACAACTACCAAGAGATCAAACTCAGCCGGATCATCGCGGAATTTTCCGACCTAGATACCTCCGGAATGTCGGAAGACGATCGAGTACACGCTCTGATGAATGCGGGCGACCGAATCCGCCAAGCCTATAACAAAGGCGATGGGGTTATGTGCTTAGCGGCAACAGAAATTCGACGAATCAGGCGGGGCGAAAACGAGGAAACGCCATTAGCTGTCGGCTCGACGGCGTTTGTGATCGACTCACTTAAAAACCCTGCGGAGGTTCGGACATTAAGACGAGTTTACGGGCGAAATTTCCTGCTCATTTCAGTCTATTGTCCAACGTCGGATCGTGTCGCCAAACTAGCTAAACGCATCTCGGCCAGTCACAATACTAACACGCGTGATGAGCATTACGAGGCAGCCAAGAAACTCATCGAAGAGGATGAGAAAAGAGATGCCTCAGACCTATCACAAGATGTACAGTCGACGTTTCCCATGGCTGATTTGTTTGTAAGTCACGAAGATAGCATTGAAGTTCAGATAAAGCGATTCGTTGAGCTGGTCTTCGGGCAGCCCTTCCACACTCCCACGATACATGAATATATGATGTTCGTGGCTAAGGCGGCTGCCCTTAGGTCATGCGATCTGTCACGACAGGTCGGGGCGGTCATAGCAGAACCGCTTGGGGCGATTGTATCAACGGGATGCAATGATGTGCCTTATCCCGGTGGCGGGATATTTTATCCCGGACGCGAGGGAGCAAAGGACAATAGAGATCATACGGTCGAATATGATCCAAACGCTTCTGAGATCGAGAACAGTATCAGAGAAGTGGTCAAGGCGTTTCGAAATGCCGGCATGCTGGGAGCCGACGTTGCTGAGCGTACGGACGACGAACTTGCTACCGCGTTAGTCCACGGAGAGTGGAAGCCCCACCTTGGAGATGCCAGAGTAAGGAATCTCATCGAGTTTGGTCGGGTCGTCCACGCGGAAATGAATGCTCTCGCTGAGGCAGCAAGATTTGGCAGATCAACGCAAGGCACTACGCTCTATTGCACTACATTCCCATGCCATATCTGCGCACGCCATATCATCGCGGCTGGCATTACAAAGGTCCAGTTTATAGAACCTTATCCAAAGAGCATGACAAAGACCCTGTATGCGGCCGAGATCAAAACCGACGATAGTCCCGGTAAATTGCCTTCTACCGTCGAGTTTCGCCCCTTCACTGGTATAGCGCCTCGGTTTTATCAGCGTGTTTTTGAATACCGGCCGCGTAAGAATCGGACTGGAACGATCGTGCACTGGAATGGTGACAATGCGCTTCCAGTCGATAGCGCTATCGGCATCAGCAACATGGAACTTGAACAAAATTTATCGGCTCAGGTTGCAATGCTCCAGGAGCTGATTCATAACGCGGAAAATGGTGAAGGCGCTGGGGAAGCAGAACATGCGCGATGACGCATTCATTCGACAAGCTCGCCAAGATGCTGAAAAGCTTGGGAAACGTTCTGAGGAAACTCGCCAACGATTAAACGCCGAGACCGATTGGAATGGTTTCCGAATGCGGGGTTATGAGTTTCCTGACAGGCGCGATAGAGCTTAGTTTTGACATAAGTGCCTCGCGCCCGCTGGCAGGCGGTTCAGCCGGTCTAAGCAAGTGCGCGCAAATTAATAGTTTTCCGTCGATGCACATGTGACCATCGTCCCATGGCATTGAGCCGAATCAAACACCTCTTATTCGGCCGAAGCAAAGCTACGGATGCGAGCAGCGATGATTCGGGCTGGTCAATCGGCAACCCCGAGGCGCGGCATCCCTATGCGATCGCGGGTGATCATCCGGCCGCAAACCGCTGGTTCAATGCGCTGGCCTTTCACGCCACATTTCAGTTGCGCACTCCAAAACGCATTATTGAGCGAAACGGCGTCATTATCCCTTTAACTGCTAACCCATCCTCAGATTTTGAGCCGTGGATGGGCGTTTGGTTCCCCATTAACACGGGCCATAATGTGCTGGCAGATTTTGCCCCGAAGGCATGGGCAGAGATGGAGGCAAACCGAACCGTCGCCAGCGATGCTGGGCCGGTGAAGCCCGCCGAGTATATGCCGTTCCTGATAGCCTTCCGCACCATCGTAGAGGACGGCAGCGCGACGATTGCCGAACGCATGACTGAGGTTGAGGCGCTCTTTCGGGAGCCGAAATGGGCTAGTTTTGTTGCTGCCTTGCAAGGGGCCGAGTGCGTTTGCGCCCGGTTTTTCCCCACCGTGCTCTCCCGCATTAATGGCCTGCCCCATCGGTCGCGGATCGCACTATCTGGAAGCGACATTCAAACAGTGGCGGCCTTACGCGCTGCTGATGATGCTACACTTTTGGCTTTCACGGGGATCGGCCCCGCTAAACTCGCTTCCATTCGACAATTCTGCGATGCATTTGACGGCGATCCACATGCCGACCGGCTGGCTGACATCGCCTTGTGAGGGGCTCCCCAAGCGCGGGGCACGAAGTCATCGTTCGCGCAGTCGGGCGGAGGATCATCATCAGCGGTCCTGCGGCTCGGCTGCAAAAGCGCGGAGGTTGGGTGAACGGAGAACATATTGATCAACCTAGAGGCTACGATTCAACGGATTGAACGACTGATCGCGGAGAATACGCCGGCAAGTGTCACATACGCAGCGCTGGAGGCTCGGCTCGCTCTGGAGCGCGTGTGCTACGATCGCCTCCGCCAGCACCATGATTACATCTCGCATGACGATCTACGAAAGTGGCAACCTGCTGAGATTGTGAAGCAGCTCGTCGCCGAGATAGACGCCCACGCCGCCGACACTTTTACGCTGTCTATATCGACGGAGCCGGCGCGCGAGGGCGTAGCATTGACTGAATATGATTATATGCCAGTCGGCACCCAGATCGGGTTTAACCCGAACAAAATCCGCAGCCTGTGGCAGGCTCTATCCAACCTTGCGCTGCATCTGAACATTCCGGCGTCCAGCGACGAGTCGATTCACGAGTACGGAGATCAATCAACTATCACCTCCAAGGTTCAGGAGGCGCTGTCGGAACTAGGGCGGCTTGCTGAAGGCTCCATGACCTCCACCGGCTGGGGATCGGAAGTCTCTTTCGATTGCCAATGTGGCGCAATCAACAAGCGGCGAGCATCGCTATTAAGAGACGGTCAGGAGGTATCCTGCATCAACCCCAAATGCGATTGGAGTTGGCTCGCTAAGCGCACGGGCGATGGCTACGACTTTGAACAGCTTGGCATGCCAGTCACATGCAAGACGTGTGCGACAGAGGCGAAATTACCTGTCCGCCCGCTGCGAAAGATGCAGTTCGGTCAGATTGGCAAATGGCGCTGCCACCAATGTGGCGAAGAGAACCAGGTGAAGCTGATTTTTGGGCAAGCCACAGAATAGGTCGCTGCTCGGGACGCTCAGCCGCCTGCCAATCGATATTTGACAACATGCAACGACCCGGCATTGTGTCGAGTGGGGCAGGGGGAGCGATATGGCTATCGCGTACAAGCTGGGGCGTGCCACTCGGGCAATCTGGAACGGGCCGTTCTACATCGGCAAGCTGGCCCAGCCCGCTTCGCTCGGCGATGTCCTTCTAAAATTCCTTGAGACGATATGGCGAACCATAGTCGCTCTGACCCTGCTGGTCGGTATCGGGTTAGCCATTGGTGGTCTTTGGGCGCAGTTGCTCGCGCCGCTGATATTCCCGCCATTGAAAGAACAGATCGTTGCAACGGCGGCCTATGATGTTGAGGGGGTCACTCCGCCGCCGATCGTTGCGACGAGCAAAGGCGCAGGAAAGCCCTTTAGATGCTCTGTTCGCTATCCTCTTAAGGTCGGTTTCGAAAACCAATCATCCAGCACCATCGGAAAAATATCATTCGCTGTGGAAGCTCGAATTGCGGGACGTTCGTCCAACCTCGCTGATTGGTCGGGGTCAAACTACGAAACAGATGTAATCATTAAGCCAGGGTACCGAATAGACCAGTGTTGGGTTGCGCCTCTTACACGGGCAGATTTGGATCGTTCGCTACTTCGCTATTCAGTTATAATCAGCGGAGCCTATCCCGAATCAGACAATAAGAATGCGTTGGGCCAGCCTTAAGGCCCATCCATGCGCTAGTCGCTCGTGCGCACGATTCGTGCGATCATTCTGAGGTAGCGCACTGCCTCGACGGTCTTCGCCGAATAAGCGCCGTGCTTCCGCGCGTTCCTGTTACCGATCGGCGCGCCCGGATTCGTCCCGCCGTGCATCCTGCAACGCCGCTTCCCTTTCACGACTGGGGATTGGCACTGCCCACCCGAGCGGGTCTGGGCTAGGCAGCGCGGAGCGTCAGTGAGGTGCGCCCACCGCGCCAAAGATACTTTGCGCTTAGCCATCGTTATTGATGCCTCGGTCGTCGATAACCGGGAGCTTCGCGAAACATATACATTTCAAGTGCGTCTGCGGAGCATCGCAACGCCTCGGACGCTGCGCTCATCTCCTTCAGATAAGACACGTACGTACTGTACGGCAGGCCATATCCACGAATGTTATCGAGGCCCGCTAACGTCTCGCGAAATTCTCTTGGGCGGTTACACTCGAGAAATTTACGAACCCTAGCGTCGAATATAAGGCACGGGTTTTCTTCAGCCGATACGCGAGCGAAATACAGGAATTTTGTTGTAGTCGCAAAATTTATTCCCCGATGGCTGTTCAACGCTTCCCACCGTTGAGCAGTGCACCCGTTACGAGCGGCAAGCGCGACATCTGCGGCAATGCTCATGAGATTCTGAATGACACGCGCTCCAGCAGTGCCGCGGCCGCCCGTAGGAAACCCCCAAACGAAAGCCGTAAGGACGCCCTCATCGAATTTCTTGTCAAATGCGGCGTAAACATCTGACCGGCTGATTGATCTATCCGGCCCGCTTTCACGGAAAAGCGAATCAAATCCTCCGTTGTATCCAGCCCGGCTAAAATTTGCGCTCTTGGTGCACACGCTCTGCTGAGCCGGATTAATCTCGGCGAGTGCCCGGCGAACCTCTCCATTATCGATCAGTGTCTGCATTTACCCCCCAACAGTGCACCCGACTTGAACCGACAGAAGGGCTCTAATCAAGGCGATTGGCCGAGGGTGCATAGGATTGTTCCGCATTTTTCGCGGTTTCCCTTCCCCCTGTGTGGAGGTGTTCCGCGATGACGGCTTGGCCGCCGCGATTATCCACATGGATATGGCGCACCACCTGTTCGCCGCCGCGCTGCATCCGGCTCAACGTCTCGGCGTGCATGGCGAAGGTCCGCAACAGCTTGTTGGCCAGGTTGCCGAAAGTCTGCATCTGAGGGACAAAATCAGCCTTGCCCATCATCCTTAAGGCTCTCATCGCCGTATCGTGCGCAACCGCCATCTGGACTGCCAAGGTCGCCTCAATCTCGTTTTGAGGCTTGGCACCGTGAACCAGCGCGAGCGCCGAATTTACATCGATGTTGCTCGCGCCGCGATTGTTGCTCGCCTCGAAATGATTGACGAGATCGTTCAACCGATCCTGCGCGAAGTGAAGCGACGGGCTCGCGAACGTCTCGGTCATCTTGAGCGCGTAATAGGTCGGATGGTCGCCTTCCGCCGGCTCGAGGCTCAGCGCGCCGCTAGGAGGCCGTTTGAGCGCGATTTGGAGCGGGCGGCTCGATTGGTTCAGCTTGCCGCTCAACGCGATTATGTCGCGGCGCTGGCGCTCGGACAGGTCATTCCAGCCTTCGATATGTTTGGCATAGCCGCGTTCGGCGTCTGCCGGATCGGCGGTATCGACCAGTGGCGCAATTGTCGCCGCCGATTTTTTCCTTGGCTTAGTCATTTCTGAGATCCTTTCTGTTGCAGGCGGGCGCGGGCTCTCGCGCCGATGTTCTGAGAGGTGGCGCACCGCTTGCCGATGATGCGCCCGCCAGGTTCGTGCCTGTTAGTGTTTGTTATGGTCGCCGCCGCCTCTGAGGCACCCTTGAGGACGTAGGACAGCGCCGCGTGCAGATTGATCGCGTGGAGATCGGGATTGCCCGTCTCAAGCCCCAGCCGCCCGCCGATCGGCTTGCCGTGGATCACGCCGCGCCGATAGGGCTGGCCGGTGATCAGGCGAAGCCAGCCCCGTTGCAGGCCCGTAAATTCGGGCGCGAGATCGGCGGGTATATGCGCGAGCATGTGGCAATGGCCGCCCTTTCGGTCGCCGTTCTCATGAACCCATAGCCATGCCGATCGCGCCCCGCGCCGGGTCAGCGCCTTGGTCATCAGATCGGTAAAGCGATAGGTGGCCTTCGCCATCGCCATCAATGGGAGCCCAGCCGCTTGCCAGTGGATCGTGATCATGCGGTTGAGCGGCAGGCCGATGATGCTGGCATGATGAGCGGCGGCGGCCAAGTTGCTGATTTGACGGGCGGAAAGGCCGTGGCTTTCACGGTCGGCACGGTTGCGCGCGCCGCCATGGGCTGGCTTGTGAGCGAAATGCGCTGGCACACCTAAACTAAGATATTTTATTGCACGGGCCGTGCCAGATTGCGGAAGCCCAGTATTTACGGGCGTTTCCGAATGAACCGGCAAACTTGAAACTCCACCGAAAACACCATTCCGGTGGAGTTTCAAGTTGCCGTCATGCCGGGGCAGCTCGGAAGCTTTCGACATGACGGCAACCATCACGACGCGGGCTTTTCGGCCGGGGCGGAAACCCAGACGATCGCGGCCTTGCCGGTGACGTTGCGGCGGCGCTGCCCGCTGTCGCGGATCACGCCTTTACGCTTCAATTCGCTGGTGCGCGGCTGGACCGACCAGCGATCCATCTTGAGCCGAGCCGCCACCTCATCGGCGGTCAGGCCCGACTCTCCAGCGTCGCGGATCGCAGCTTCGGCCATGCGCTGGAGCCGTCCGAGCTTGGGCGCCAGCGCATCAGCGGCGGCGATACTGGTATCCACGCCGCGATGGCCCGGTGCATCGGGATAGGTCGTCATAGCAATCCCCCCTCTGCCAATGGCGGCTGGCCGTACTGATCGAGCAGCTTGGCCAGCCAATCGCGCTGGCGATCGGTCAGGACCGTCGCGACGCACACATGGCCCAGGAACCCGGCCACCTTGTGAGACAGGCCGGGAAAGCCGTTGAGCAGCGCGAGCGCCGCCGCGCGGTGATGGGGGAACGGCTTAGCCATGTGCGCGCCTTCCGAAGCAAAGCTCCGCGAGATCGCGCGCCATCCATGGGGACAGGCAGAACCGGGCTGCAAGCAATTGCGCCTGCCGATCGGAAGCGGTAGAGGGGGAATGCGACCAGCTGCCAAGCAAATCGCGCGAAGCCCGGGCCTGCACGCCCGGGTTTTGCATATCTGCGATCATCGATCACGCCTCCGACCGATAAACGGGAAGGCTCGCCAGGTAATTCTGGAGATCATCGAAGGCGATCAGGGTACGCCGCCCAGCTTTGCGAGCGGTGAGATCGCCGCGCTTCAAAGCTTCATATATCGAGGTGCGCGACATGCCGGATGCCCTGACGGCATCGGGAATGGTGACAGAAATAGGAGGCTGCATTAGCAGGTGTCCCGCAAGGTCTCGGCGGGATTGCCGGGACGTTGTGGGACTCCAAATGGACTAGGTTATCTCGCGTTCGCAAAGCCTAACGGGTCCACCACTCGGGTGGACCAATCTGCATTATGGGGGTCACCCCTCTCGTTTGTCGCGGGTTTCTCGGGTCTTTGGGGGGATACCCCCATTTTTTCGATTGGCAGCACCTTCCAGGCTCCGCTCGATCGCCCGGACATCTGGAAAGCCCATGATCGATGCGATCATCGTCACCGCAGAATTGCTCATCGGGATGCCGGGCAGCCCTTCAGCCCAAGCTTGTTTGACCTCAGCTTCTCGCGTGGGAGCGGTGTCATCCGTATCAGCGGAAAAATATTCTTTTCGAAGAGCAAGCTTCACGGCGAACTGCAGGTAGGGAGACAGGCGCCCCAACTGTGCGGGTGGGATAGCGGAGGCGGAATGTGCGAAAACCGCTACTGCCCGTTCCAGCTCATCCCTGTCGAAAAAAATGTAGACGAATCGTTTGCGCGATTGGGCCGATACAAACCATCGGTCATACCCCCCCTTGCGTGCAAATTCAGACAGAGGATGGTCGATATTCCAGTCTCCCGCTGACATCTCGCCAAGATCGCCACCAGCCTCTAAACGCCAAAAAGATTTTAACACGCCATCGCGACATTGCTGCGCCAGCCAATCTACCGAAAACCTCAACCGCTGCAGAGCTTCCTGATTGCGTTCCCAGGCTTCCTGCTGACGCGCAATCGACTGCGCCCGCAACGTCGCGAGCTTTTCGGGATCGATGTCTGCCAGCGGCTTCGGTGCGGGTTGAGGATAACGAATCAAAGACACCGGGGCGACTGGTGAGGATCGGCGTCGGTGCGCGTCCTCAGATCGCCGACGCTCCAACTCAATAGGTTGATCGGGCCAATAGGTAGCGTGAAGCTCCTCACCCGACCACGCCGTACCAAACTTCGCGAAACCTACAGTAGCCACCGCTTGGAGAAAGCTGCATTTGGTGGAGGCCGCTTTTGGCGTGGATAGTACGGCGTTCCAATCGATGACCCGCTCGCCCTGTTTGGTCAGTTGATCCGCAATGCTCATTCCGCCTCCCGAGCGGTTCCCAGAGGGTGCGGGGAAGCGCGTGGGATGCGCGCTTGTCGGCTGGCCTGCCTATCCCCGTAACGATAGATAGGTTGCGAATAGGATCAGTCCAGCCATTGCCCTACATCGGGGTTGAGGGTCAGCGGCGCGAGCGGTTCCTGCTCGTTGATCGCCTCTCCTTCGTCCTCGCTGTTGCCGCCGGGCGGATCATCTTCCTCCATGTCCATCCGGGGATCATCATCGAAGTCGCAATCTTCATGGTCCTCGGTACGGAAACATTCGCTACCGGCAAGCGGATTGCCCTTGGCGTCCACCTGAAAATAGCATGGGTCGCCGTCCTCCAGATCAGGGTCATCGTTCGCCACATCCAGCAACGAAATTGCCACCTCGATAAAGTCCGCGATCTGCTGCCTGTCGAAGCGGGACAGGATGCGCTCGATCGGCGTCGCGGCGCCGGCGAGCAATTGAGGTGCGCCCATGTCAATGCCTCCCCTGCTCGCGCAACTCGGCAGCGGCGGCGGTGAAGATATTGGCGATCATGTCGAGCGTGTCAGGGTCGGGGCAATGCTCGGCACAGACGCGGGCGAAGCTTGAAAGCTGAGCCGTTCTCGCCTCGGGGTTGGCCGGGGCGGTGCCCGGCTGTAGGGGTTTCATAGCCATCGATCGTTCTCCCAGAACGGTTGTGGTTAGGCCCGGACGGTCGTTGGTAGCTTCCGTTCGGGCCGCTTGCTTCCATCGGGCAGCGTGCCCGGTGAAACCTTATCACGCTCGCTGATCGGCGTTCAGCCTATCCCAGCGATCCTGCGAAAGGCGGTGTTCGTAAATCCATATGACGGCGAGCGCGGATAGGATGCCGAAAGCGTCAGCATGTTGGCCATCGATCAAATACTCGGCCGCCCACCGCCCCCATGTGAATGCGCCCGCCAGCATTCCCATGCAGAACGCCCAGCCGATCGCCAGCGCGAAAAGGTCGGCGGCAAGCCCAGTAATAGCCTTCATGGTCGTGTCCCTCCCTTATTACCCCTCAGCCTTTCGGATCGGCGTGACCTTGCTGTCGTGGGCACCGTGACTTGTGCAATGGGCCGCCCAAGCCGCCATCAGATCAACGCGCATCTTGCGGAAGTCAGTGCGGCGATAGGCGCTGCGCACCTTGTCCGCATCCTTATGGGCAAGCGCGGCCTCCGATACAGCATCGGGAAAGCCCGTGCTTTCTACCGCCCAATCCTTGAACGCGGAGCGGAAGCCGTGGACCGTCGCCGACAGGCTCATGTCGCGCATCACCTTGGTCAAGGTCATATCACTCAGCGGGCGTTTGCGGTCGCTGGAAAATATGAAGGCATCAGTCAGGTTGCGCGCGGTCGGCTTCAACCGCTCCAATAAGGCTATAGCGGGCTCGGACAGGGGCACGACGTGCGCCTTACCGCCCTTCATGCGTGAGGCGGGGATCGTCCATTCCTTGGCCTCTAAATCGATCTCTGACCATGTTGCGCCGCGTGTCTCGCCAGAGCGGGCGGCGGTAAACAGGGTGAACAGGAGCGCCAACCGAGCAGCCGTTTCCGGTTCGGCGCGGACCTGGGCGACGAAGGCCGGAACCTTGCCGTAGTCCATAGCCTCGAAATGGCTATCCGCCTTCGGCTGGCGGGGAAGGCCCTTGTTGATGGCGGTCATGTCGAACACAGGACGGAAGCCTTTCGCCGTCGCCCAATCCATGACCGCTTTAACCCGCTGCCGCACACGGCGCGCGCTTTCAGCCTTCTCAAGCCAGATGGGTAACAGCATGTCGCGCACCATCGGCGCTGTGACCAAATCAACCCGAGTATCGCCGATCGACTCAAACGCGTACCGCTCAAGGCTGGAAAGCCAGTCCTTCCGATGCTTGGCATTGCGCCAACCGGCTTTCATGTCGGCGTGCGTGGACTTGGCGGCTTTGCGGAATGTTGGGATGGTCGCCTGCGAAAGTTTATCTGCGCGCTTCTTCGCGACGGGATCGACGCCGCTGCGATACAGCTTGCGAACCTCGTCAGCCTTCGTCCGTGCCTCGGCCAGTCCGACCGAACTGAGGGGACCAAGTCCGAAGTCGCGGCGCTTACCATCCACTTGCAACCGGAGCTGCCAGGACCGAGCGCCATAAGTTGCTCCACGCGCCTTCGCCGCCTCGCTCGGCGGCTTCACGAGCAGCATCAACCCTTCGCCGTCCTGATACGAACCCGGCTCCGTCGCCGCCTTCACCGCCAATGCGGTCAACTTGCCCATGCCGGCCGTCCCCACGATTATCCCCACACTATGGGCCGATTATGTGGGGACGTCAACGGACGGATCGGAACAGCGGCTGTCAGCTATGCCAGCATTTTCTAACTCATTTGGCCATTATGGAATGCGGCTGGACGAGAGTTATACGGACCTCGGCTCCACCATTTCCCCTAAGCCGCTGAAATTCCTAAAACGTCCTTTTCGCTCTCTTGGTGCGCTCGTGGGCCAAATTAATCGCTCGGGGATCATTCCGGGACGGATCTGCGTGTCGACAGCAAAAAAAAGGGCGGAGCTGCTCGCTCCGCCCCTGAGGAACAGTCCTATCTAGGCTCAGAACTTCACAGTCCCGGTCACACCGAAAGTCCGAGGCTCCTGCTGCGATCCGGCGACGAACCCGAGCGGAGCGACGAAGGTCGCATTAATGAACTTCTGCTCGTTGGTGATATTGCGGCCAAAGACCGCGATCTCATAATTATCGCCGATTTCGAGAGCGGCACGGGCGCCCAGCAACCCGATCGCGGGCGCCGTCGTTGCAGCGACGATGGCGCTGTTTTGCGGGTTCTGTGGGAACTGATACGGCCAGGTCGGCAAATCGCTGCGCCACGTATAGTCTATGTGCAGGTTGAACCGCACATCGCTGGTGAAGAGCGTCGTATAATCGGCGGCCAAGGCGAACTGCCTCTTCGGAACGTACTGGAAGCGCTCAAATCTGCGATCGCCCGTGAGATCGGCGAATTTGACGTACTTCGGATGGACGTAGGCGGCCGAGGCGCTTAGCCGCAGCCCCTCGGCGACCAGCGCCTGGACCTCGATTTCCCCGCCACGATATCTGGCCTTGCCCGCGTTGCTGATGATCGTGGCCGTACCCCCGACCGTCGACGGCGGAATGGGCGCGGTCGGAACCAGCGTGGTACGCTGGAGCCCCTTGACGTCAGAGGTGAACAGCGCGGCGTTGACCCTCAAGCGTCGATCGAGGAATTCACTCTTGACGCCGATTTCATGCGAGTAGGCGACTTCGGGGCCGAACGGGATGAACGAGACGATGGTCGCCGCCCGCAGATTCTGACCGCCAGAGCGGAAGCCCTTCGACGTCTTCACATAAAGGAGAATATCGTCGGTCGGCTTCCATTCCAGGCCGGCGGTGTAAGACCAGCCGCCAAACGAGTCCCGCCGCCTCGTGGAACATTGCCGGGGCCCCACGATTTCGGCGCCGAGATTGATCGTCATCCCTGTAATCTGACAGGTGGTCACTCCGCTCGTGCGGTTATAGCCGTTGTTGCGCTGATCCAGCCCCTTGTCGTCGACCGAATAGCGCAGGCCGCCGGTGGCGGAAACCGTGTCGGTGAAGTGGTATGTCGCCTGCGAATAGACGCCGATGCTGTCATTATCGATCCTGCCTTGCTGGTGCTGACTGATAGGATTGAGCAGTGGCACGGTGATCGAAAGCGACTGGTCGTAGCCTTGCTCGTGGAATGCGAACGCGCCCGCCGCGAAATCCAGACGGTCGTCGAACGCCTTGCCCGTCGTCTGGACCTCGATCGACTTCTGGGTGAGGCGCTGCTTGAACGCAGATAGCGCAATTGGGAAAGACGAGCCGTCCAGGTCGGTCAACGCACTGGTACGAACGCGGCGATAACCAGAGATAAGCTTGATCTGGCCCCAGTCCGTATCCAACGTGCCTATGAAGTTATACGTATGGGTCCGCGCCTTGCTATAGGGAACTTCATTAGCGCGCGTCATCCGAGGACTCTGGTTGTAGGAGGCCGCTTCGGCGGTGAGGATGCCCAGCCCCAGCGCGGTGGATGCCGCTGCATTCGCCGCACTTGTGGGCGCGGGGCCGCCGGACAATATCCCGGCATAAAGCGCCGACGTGCTCCCAACCGTGAAGGTCGAGTTCGAGGCAGTGTAGCTGGTAGTGGCGAGCCTGATCTGGTTGGCCGGCGACGAATCATCGGAGTTATAATATTCGCCCGAAACCAACAGGCTGAGTGTCTCGGTAGGCTTGAACAGAATTTTTCCGCGAACGCTCTGACGATCACGTTCATTGAACTTCCGTCCATTCGGGGAGCCCACCGGCGGACGCTTGCCGACCTCGCCAAAGGCAGCCGGATTGACTGCCGTGCTCGCGGTCGCGGCTGCCGTGTTAAGCGTGTACCCGTCTCGCTTCAACCACAGGCCGGCGACACGGATGGCGAGCTTCTCACCCAGCGGTACGTTGATGAAGCCGTCAAGCTGGCGCTCGTTGAAGCGTCCATAGGTGCCGGACAGCCTGCCGCTAAACGTCTCGATCACGGGATCATTGGTGCTGATCAGAATAGCGCCACCGGTAGTGTTACGGCCGAACAGCGTGCCCTGGGGTCCCTTCAGCACCTGAACCGCCGAGACGTCGAGGATGCTTCCGTTCAGCCCATAAGCGCGCGCCCAGTTCACGCCGTCGACATAGGTGCCGACCGAGGGATCGAGCGTCGCGAGCTGATCGGTCTGAACCATGCCGCGAAGCGTCACATTGAAGGCCGCTGCCGATGACGCGCCGCCGCGGGTCGACAGACCCGGGGTGAATTGAGCCACATCGACCAGGTTCTGCACGTTGCGGGTCCTGAGCTCCTGGCCGCTCAGCACGGTCACGGCGACGGGGACGTCCTGCTGGTTCTCCGCCACGCGACGCGCGGTCACGACGATATCGCCCAGTCCGGTTTCCTCTGCCGGCTCGCCGGCAACCTGCGCATGAAGCGGCGCACCAGTCGCGACGATCGCCCCCAGCGAAACCCGGATCAACAAATTCCGTATGCTGATTTTAGACACGTGCCCCTCTCCTTTGATGTATGCCGATCCTGTCGGATCTTATCGGTTGCGCGAGAGGCTAGCCTAAGCGGTAAAAAGCCACAATAGCGGGAATGCTTAGACGTCGAACCTCAGACGTGGGGACATTGCCGCCACGGCAAAGTCAACGCTACCTTCGACGGTCCTGCATGCGATCCCGTTTCCAGCCTGGCGGCGGCGTCATGGACACTATCCCCAATGTGCGTGACGCGCCCCGCCCCGGGGACGATCAACTCACCGGAGCGATTGCCACCGAAGCGGGCCTCAATCGCGCGTGAAGCTGCCCCCGGAAGCGGCCTTCTCCTTGAGGAGCGCCGCAGGCCGGAACGCCGGCCCATGGGCCTTCTCAAGCTCCTCGAGCTTGGCCACGATCTTGGCTAGGCCCACCGTATCCGCCCAGAACATCGGACCGCCCGTATAGACCGGCCAGTTATACCCCAGGATACAAGCCACATCGATGTCCGACGCGCGGGTCGCGATACCTTCCTCCAGCACCTTCGCGCCCTCGTTAACCACCGGATAAAGCAGCCGCGCGACAATCTCGTCGGCGCTCAGCGCGCCACGGGGCGTGATGCCCTTGTACGTGGCGAAGTCCGCTATGATCCTATTCGCTTCCTCGGAAACGGTCGGCCGCCGGTTTTCGTCATAATCATAATAGCCGGCGCTGGATTTCTGGCCGAGGCGCCCGGCCTTGACCAGATCGCCGCACACCGACCGTTCCGTTTCATCACGACCGATGACGTCCAACCCGACAAGATCGATCATCTGGAACGGTCCCATGGCGAAACCATAGTCGTAAATCGCCGCATCCACCTCGGTCGGAGGGGTGCCTTCCAGGACTAAGTCGTCCGCGTGATCCTTGCGGGGGCCAAGTACCCGATTGACGATGAAGCCTGGGCCGACACGCGACAGGACCGCCACCTTTCCTATCTTCTTGGCCAGACCCATGGCGGTCGCGACGACCTCCTTCCTGGTCTTCGCGCCACGCACGACCTCGAGCAGCCGCATCACATTGGCGGGTGAGAAGAAGTGAAGGCCTATCACCGATCCCGGGCGCGATGTCGCGGACGCGATCTCGTCGATATCGAGAAAGGACGTGTTGCTGGCGAGGATCGCGCCCTTTTTGGCGACGCTGTCGAGCTTGCCGAAGATATCCTTCTTGATCGCCATCTGCTCAAAGACGGCCTCGATCACCAGATCGACCTCGCCGAGAGCGTCGAGGCCGATTGCGGGCGTGATGAGCCCCATGCGAAGCTCAACATCTTCAGCCTTCAGCTTGCCTTTGCTGGCACTGATCTCGTAATTCTTGCGGATCACCGACAAACCACGGTCCAGAGCCTCCTGGTTCATCTCCACGAGGACGACCGGGATGCCGACGTTGATGAAATTCATCGTGATGCCGCCACCCATCGTGCCAGCTCCGATCACGCCCACCGACTTGATCGGCAAGATCGGCGTGTCGGCTGGCACGTCGGGCACCTTGGCCGCCTGACGCTCGGCGAAGAAATAGTAACGCTGCGCCGCCGACTGGGTAGAGTCGTGCAATTCCTCGAACAGCTCCCATTCGCGCTTGATGCCCCGTTCGAAAGGCAGCTCGACGGCCGCCTCGATCGACTTGATGATGCTCTCGGGCGCAAGGAAGCCGCGGTGCGCGCGCGCATGCTTGCGGCGAAAGTCATCGAACAGTGCGCTGTTGCCCTTGTCGGCCTTCACTTTGTCCTGCCGGTCCCGTACCCGCTCGAGCGGCTTGCCATCGGCAATGACCTTGCGGATGAAGGCCACCGCGCCCTCGCGCAGCTTGCCCTCGTCGGCGAGCGCGTCGATCATGCCCAGGTCCAGCGCCTTCCTCGCCGCAACCGGCTCTCCGCCGACGATGATGTCGAGCGCCGCCGCGGCGCCGACGATCCGCGGCAGGCGTTGCGTGCCGCCGGCACCGGGAAGCAATCCGAGCTTGACCTCGGGCAGGCCGACCTGGGCGGAAGGCACCGCGATGCGGTAATGGCAGGTGAGCGCCAGCTCAAAGCCGCCGCCCAGAGCCGTACCATGTATCGCGGCGACCACGGGCTTGTTGCTGCTCTCGATGACATCGAAAACGCCCTGCAAGCTCGGCTCCTGGAGCGGCTTGCCGAACTCCGAGATATCCGCTCCGGCGAAGAAGGTGCGACCGCCGCAGATCAGAATGATCCCCTTGACCTGGTCATCGGCGACGAATGAGCGGAATCCTTCATCGAGCGCGCGCCGCACCTGGATGCCGAGCGCGTTTACCGGCGGCGAGTCGATCGTGATGATGCCGATACCGCCTTCGAACGTGAAAGTTCCAACATTACTCAACATTTGTCTCCCCGATGGCAGCCGTTCATCGCGTGCCCGTGGCGGATCGAACCTGCGCTATGGCGTGTCCGGTCGTGTCGTTAGCGGTGGTCGCGCTCGATGCCGGCCCACCCGTATCAGCAGGCCAGTTCGCCAACCTCCGACTGGCTGGCGGCGATCAACTTGAGCGCGGCATAGGCGTCGTGCACGGCGTTACCGATGCGGCCGGTGCGATGGCTGTCGCCAATGACGAAACACTGGATCTTGGGATCGATGCCTTCGACGATGTCGGCCAATGGGTCTCGCCCCTGTGCGATCACCACGCGATCTGCCGGACATTGCCGGGGCTGGCCGTCCTCACCGCGCAGTTCGGCAAATCCTTCCGCGATCCGGATGATGCGGGTGGAAGGCAGGATGGTAACGCGTTCGTTCGCGTTGAGCCGCTCGATCAACATCTTGCGATATACGAATTCCGCCGCGCGGGCGAGGTCGCCGCGCGGCGACCGCGACACCAGGGTGACCTCGACGCCGAGCTTGGCGAGAAACTCCGCGGTCTCGCAGCCTGTCTCTCCGCCGCCATAGACGATGGCACGCTGGCCAGGTGCCAGGCCAGCGTCCACCTGCCCCATGAGCAATTCATAGGAATCGATGACGTTGGGACCGTTGATGCCATCGACATCGATCGGTCGACGCTTCGTCCCGGCCGCGACGAAGACGAGGTCGGGCTTCTTTGCCGAAATCGCTTCGGCGTCGAGGCTGCTCTCGAGATGGACGCGTACATTGCTGTTTGCGATACGGCGCAAAAGGTAGGAACGATATTCATCGAACTTGTCTTTGCCCGGAGGGGCGCCCGACGCTATCAGGCCGCCTCCCAACATTGGCCGCGCTTCGTGCAGCTCCGTCTCGAAGCCCGCCTCGGCGAGCATGAGCGCCGCCGATATGCCGCCGGGGCCCGCCCCAACGACCAGCGCCAGACGGCCCTTTCCCAGATCGGCAGGAATGGGCGGATCGAGCTCATTTCCCGTGCGCGGATTCTCGGCGCAGGTCATGGGATGGGTGACGCCGCTGATGCACCAGTTGCAGCTGGTGCAGGGGCGCACATCCTCGAAGCGCCCTTCCCTCACCTTTCGGGGCCATTGAGAATCGGCCAGCGCCGGCCGGGCCAGCGCTATGAGATCGGCGTCTCCGTCGCGGAGCGCGCGTTCGGCCGTCTCCGGCCGGCGGATATGTCCGACCGCGATCACCGGCACGCCGGTCGCACGTCGCAGACGCGCGGCATAGGGAATGCGCCAGCCCTCGGGAGCAGACATCGGCTCCATCACCCGCTCGAAACTGGCCGGCCCTTGACCGGTGGACGCATGGAAACCGCTCGTCCCCGCCGCCACCAGCATCCGGCCGTTGACCTCGGTATCGGCGATTGTCACTCCGCCGGGCAGGAATTCGTCGACCGAAAGACGGAAAATCAGCGGCTTGTCGCCTATCTCGCTGCGCACGGCTTTCGATACGGCGATAGGGAATGCCATCCGCCGCTCGCTGTCGCCGCCCCATTCATCATCACGCTGGTTGCACAATGGCGAGATGAACTGCGCGACGAGATACCCGTGCGCCGCATGAATCTCGATGCCGTCATACCCCGCCTCGGCGACAAGCCGCGCGCTATATGCGAAGCGATCGACAAGGCCGCGCACCTCTTCCGACGTGAAGGCTCCCGAGACCAATTTGGTCGGATCCTTCCGCGAATAGACGGGGCTCGCGGCCTTAGGTAACGGGACGAAGCGCCGATCCGCGAAACGGCCGCCATGCTGCAGCTGCACGAAGATGGATGCGCCGGTGCTCTTCACCGCATCCACCAGCCGCTTGTGCCCGTCGAGATTGTCGCGGCTGTCGAGCGAGAGCTGATTTTTCTCCGTTCGCCCGGTTGCGGAATCGACGCAGGTGAACTCGACCACGATGAGCCCGAATCCTCCGATCGCACGCTCTCGGTAAAAGGCCAGGTGGCGCGGCTGTACGCTGCCATCCTCTCCGGCATATTCGGTCGACATCGGCGCCATCACCAGCCTGTTGCGGAGTTTGACGCCGGCGAGGTCGAACGGGGCGAAGAGGTGCGGATATTCTTGCGTCATCTATTCCTCTAACCCCATTGCACAGGCGGCAAGACTGAACCGCAGCAGCAGCACCCGTCCATCATGCTTCGGGCAGCATCCCGGCTGCACGCAGCGCCTTCGCGGCCACGGTCGCGGCGGAGCTCGCCGCGGGGAAACCCGCATAGCCCGTCGCCTGATACAGTACCTGTTCAATGTCCGAGATCGTGGCACCGTTCCGAATCGCGGCCGGCACGTGGATCGCGAGCTCGTCATACGCGCGCAGCGCGATCAGGATCGCTACCGTGATCAGGCTCCGTGTACGAAGGTCGATACGGTCGTCCGTCCAGAGAGATTCGAAGACGCCGTTGAGCGCAAGCTTCGCCAAATCGCCTGCAAAGACCTGGCTCGTGTCTTTTTCAGCAACGCGATTGAGGACCTCGGGAGGCAGCATATTGTTGAGGATCTTGAACGCTTTCTCCGTACGCTCCGGCATAAATCTCTCCTTCCGCGGCTTCCGTCACCGATCATCATCTTTGAGAATTGGCGGACGCGTTACATGCGAATCCCGCTTGGGGCAATCGTCCCGCAGCTGCCCATGTGCAGCGCGGACTCGCGGACCCCGATCCTGTTCCTTCGGTCATAACCCGCCTCGCGCGCCCGGCGGGGAAGGCGATGCGGTCCATCTGCAATCCGATGCTGCTGGACATCCGGAGCTCCGCGCCGCCGACCTGATCGTAACCGGTGAGAAGGCTCTTCTTTCCCGCCTCTCGTGACGCTTCGCGCCGCTTTCCGCGCGGGCGGCGGCGGCTATATTATCGGACCTCGATCTGAACTTCCGGAAAACGCTCGAAATAGAAGCCGAAACGCTCGCGTAGCTTTTCGGGATCGATACCGAAGTCGCCTCGCAGATCATATTCGAGCTGACCATGCTTACCGCGGGGATTGGCATCGATTGCGCGGTTGAAAGCCGCACGAGTCTCATCGTCGAAGGGGACACCTGCCTTGGTATAGACCGCTTCGAGCTGCCCAAAGGGATCGCGCATCAACTCGTGGAAGTAGAGATCGTAGCACCGATCTGGATTGAGCTGATCCCGATCTCGCACGCACCGGCGAAGCAGGCGCTCGTACCGATCCACCCAATAGGTCGCGATTTCCTGCATATCGACATGCTTGCGCTGGAGACGTGCGCCATAGGCCACCCCCGTCATCGCGGACTGAAGCGACGCCACCGGATCGCGATGGTTGACGATGATGAAAGCGCCGCCAAACGCCCGGTCCACTGCGACCATCTGTTCCATATGCTGCGGGCATTTGCCGACCCAGCGATTGGGCCCCTTTAACCACACCAGCAGCTGGATAGCGCGGCGCAGGTACCGGAGCGGTGGTTCGGGATCGTTCGCCATCTGATAATCGCGCCACGCCGGGATGTTCGCGAACCATTCGGGATAATAGCCCCCGAAATCCATACCGGTGAGTTCGATATCCTCGGTGATGTGATCCGGCACGAATTCATGCGTGAGCTTGGCGAGCGGCATCAGCGCATCGGCCTGCGCCCACTCCTCCGCCGCCATCGCAAAGCGCTGATCGACCCCATCCTTGATGTAGGGATCGGGCACCGGACGGATGCCTTCCCAATGCTGAAGAGAGCGCAGACGCGAATCGGCTCCCATCAACTGGAGCATGTAGGTGGTGCCGGATCGCGGCAGTCCGGCAATGACGAGCGGCAGTTCGAGTTCTACCTTTTCGATCTCGGGATGCCGACGGATCATGTCCTCGACCTCGAGACGTGCGACGGCAAAGCGCAGCGCCAGCGCGAAATAGGCCGCTCGCCCCGCGGAGGAGAGGTTCGGATCCGCGTCAGCGGAATCCATCCATATCTTGAGCCGGGGAAGGAAGCTCATGTCACCAAAATAGTCGAGCCCGGTCTGCGCTTTGGCCGCCTCCATGACGGCTTCGGCGGTAAGAGTAACCGGGTGCGCGGCCGTGTAGGCGAGCACCTGCTTCTGTTCCTCGGATAACACCGGGTTTGCCAAGTCAGGTATTTTCAACCGCTCCGCAGCCATCCCTCAACTCCTTGTTTATTTTATCGGTAGCAGTGCTTACCGGCCAGGCTAGGCGGGCTTTTCACCAAGGGCAGCCTTGGCGGCCATGATTCGACCCTCCAGCCAACCCAGCAGGTCGAAGATCTTGCCTTCCGTGCGATCGGCCAGTTCGTCATAGACGGCGATTTCGGTCTCGCGCACAGCCTTGTTGGCCGGTTCGGCGAACGCTGCCATCTCGATGAGGTGCAACGCCTTTTCGGGATTGCCCTCACCGAGGTGCCTCGCCGCTCGGCGCGCAACTTCCTCGGCGCCGCCCATTGCCTCGACGATCTCGGGCCAGAGTTCGTTCTGGGGCGTAGCGTATAGCTCGCTGGTACGTTCATGATGGAACCAGCCCGCATATTCCTCGTACACGGCGCGAACGATCCAGTGGATCGGGCAGCGACCCGCGCGAGGCGTCAGATCCGCGGGAAGCGTGATCGTACGCATCATCGTCGGCAGGTCCGTGCCCGCTTCCATCGCCTTAACGGTCGCATCGTGCAAATGGCTGATCGCATCCCGAACTTTCGTTAGGTCGGCGCGGATTTGCTCCTTGCCCCGGATAGGCTGCTCGTGCCCGGTGATGAGCAGCTCCGGCTCTTCCGCAAGAATATCGCGGCAATGCCTCAGCCAGGCCGGCACCGAACGCTGGCGATCGCCGCGCGCCGTGTAGAAGTTGGGCAGGGCACCATGTATCGCGCCAGCCCAGTTGCCGGTAAAGACCGTCTTCTCTTCAGGAAGCCATACGGCAAGCGAATCGAGCGTCTCACCGGACCAGATCGACCGCAGCCGAAACAGCCGCCCACCTACCCGGAACTCACGCTCTTTCTGGAATGTGACGAGCGGGCTGGGGTCACCAGCATCGAGGCTGCCGACCGTCTGTCCCGGCGGAAGCATGGCCGCGATAACCCGCGCGTTGCGCTTCCAGAAGAAACCGTCGAGCGCCCGGCGCTCGGCGACCAGCCGAGAAAACATGCGCTGTGCGCACATCTCCGTTCCCTCATCATAAAACGCGCGCCAGCCGCCGATGTGATCGACATGGTCCTGCGTGAAGATGAGTTTCTGTATCTTCAGAGGCCGGCCGATCAGCTCTTCGATCTTCTCGCGAATTCGCGCGCCCTGATGCAAGGCACCGCTGTTGATCACGACGTCTCCCGCCGGATCGGTTACCGCGTAGACGTTCGACGTCGCATGGACCATCACGATGTGGTCGTTGACCCATTCCGCAGGTCGCTGCGGATCCCACATGATCATGCGGACAACAGGGTGATCGAGCGTGCGGAACCGGGTCATTTCGGCTCACCGCCGGCAAAAGGGCCGACCGTCGAGGCCGGATACACATGACCTTTTCTCATTCGGCTTCCCCTCATCCAAGACGGCTGACCGGCCTTTTCACGCCAGCGCCCCGCGCTTGCTATAGTTGCTGCGGAAAGTGTCAAGGGTCTCGCGGGCGAACCGCTTGCGGCCATCAATGTGGAGGCGCGTAGCGCTTGCGAGCAAGCGGCGGTCGTGCAACTACTCGACTTCAGGCCACATACAATTGGCACTATAGAGGTGGTGGAGAGGCTGGATGAGCGCTGCGGGAGATCTGTTCAGTTTGCATGGCAAGACCGTGCTCGTCACGGGCGGGAATGGCGGCCTGGGGCTGGCCTATGCACGCGGCATGGTTCGCTACGGCGCCAACGCCATACTCTGGGGCCGGGATGCCGCAAAAAACGAGACCGCCGTTGCGGAATTGAGCAGCATGGGAGCGAAAGTGTTCGCTCAAGTGGTCGACGTCGCGGACGAGGCGCAGGTTATCGAGAGCTTCGCCGAAGCCGTTCGCCGGGTCGGCAAGATCGACTGCGTCGTTCAGAATGCTGGGCTCTCCAACCCGGCGCCATCGTTCGCGGAGATGACCACCGAACAATATCACGCGCAGATGAATGTCGCCCTGCATGGCGGCTTCTACACGCTGCGCGAGGCTGCTCGTCATATGACCGACCGGGCGGCCAAAGGGGACCCCGGCGGCTCGATCATCCTGTGCGGCAGCGGTACCGTCTTTGGCGGAGTCGCCGGAATGGAACATTATGGTGCCGCGAAGGCCGGTCTGGCCGCAATAATGCGAGGCATGGCGACGGAACTGGCTCCGATCGGCGTCCGGGTAAACATGATCGCGCCAGGATATATCAAAACCGATCTTGCCGGCGACGCTGCGGCGGCGGCCGACGAGATGTTCTCCCAGCGTACACCCGCCCGCAGGGTCGGCGTTCCCGCCGATGTGGAAGCCGCGGCGGTCTACCTCGCCTGCGATGCCTCGTCTTTTCACACAGGCGATATCCTCAACATCGATGGAGGTTGGCTTGCCAGCTATTTCTGAGGGCCTGAGGCCAATGCTCCAGCCGGGTTTCGCCCCATTTCATCAGCTCGCCTGGGTGACACCGGATCTGGAGCGCAGCATCGAGCAGTTCCGCACATCTTATGCGGTTCCCTCCTTCCATGTCCTGGAGGCTAGCTTCCCCGCGACGATCGGCGGTGAGGTAGGCCCCATGGAGTTGCGGCTCGCGCTCGCCTATGTCGACGATGTCCAACTCGAGCTGATCCAGCCGATCAGCAAGGGCCTTTCGCGGATATATACGGACGTCCTCCCGAAGGATGGCAGCCATCGCAACGTCTTCCACCATGTCTGCGTGAAGGTGAAAGGAACTCTCGAGGATTGGGATGCTCATCTTGCAAGCCTGCCTCCCGAGCGGCCCGTCTATTATTCTGGCGATTCAGGCCCCGGCATCCGCTTCGTCTATACCGACGAGCGTGATCTTTGTGGCATATATGTCGAGCATGTCTGGTTTTCGCCGGAAGCAGAGGCTATGATAGAAAGCCTGATCCCGCGCTACCACAGCCGCTAGTCGCTTCGACCGGCGCAGCGCAGGGGATTTTATATCGGCGCGGCGCCGATCCGAATAGCGCGGGAAAAGCGCTGGGAGAGCAATATGTCCGACTTTGACCTTGTCGTGCGCGGCGGCACGATCGTGGATGGCACCGGAACGCGCCCGTTTTCGGGCGATATCGCCATCAAGGACGGCACCATAGTAGCGATAGGCGAGAAGCTCGGCGCTGGAACGGAGGAGATCGACGCGCGCGACCGGTTGGTCACACCAGGTTTCGTCGACGTCCATACGCATTATGACGGCCAGATTACCTGGGAGAATCGGCTCACGCCCTCGTCCAACCATGGCGTGACGACCGTCGTCATGGGCAATTGCGGCGTGGGCTTCGCGCCTGTGCGTTCCAGCGATCATTCTCTGATGATCCGCCTGATGGAGGGTGTCGAGGATATTCCTGCCGTCGTGATGGCCGAGGGCGTGCCGTTCAACTGGGAAAGCTTTCCTGAATATCTGGACGCGCTGGCGCAGCGTGAAAGCGACATAGATTTTGCCGCGCAACTGCCGCACAGTCCGCTGCGCGTTTACGTGATGGGGAAGCGCGGAGCCGACCTCGAACCGCCGACCGAACAGGATCTCGCCGAAATGCGTCGCCTGACGACCGAGGCGATCAAGGCCGGCGCCGTGGGCGTCACGACCTCGCGCAGCATGACCCACCGTTTCCGGGATGGTCGTCCGGCCCCCTCCGTCCCGACCGAAGACCAAGAAGTGTTGGCGCTGGCCGCCGGTTTGGGTGACGCCGGCACCGGTGTCTTTCAACTCGTCCTGAACCACGACATCCCGGCTACCGAACGATTTAAGCTGGTCCGGCGCATCGCGGAGACTTCGGGGCGGCCCGTGTCGTTCACCTTCATGCAGAGCGCCCACGCGCCCGGCGATTGGCAAGACACGCTGCGCAGCTTGGAGGCCGCCAATCACGATGGCTTGCCGATCAGGGGCCAGATCATCCCGCGCCCGGCGGGCGGCATGCTCGGGCTCGAGCTTTCGTTTCACCCCTTTTCACTGAATCCGAGCTACAAGGAGGTAGCGGGCCTGCCTCTCGAACAGAAGCTTGCGCGGATGCGGGATCCGGAATTCCGTCGCCGTCTGCTTTCGGAAAGACCCGAAGATCCGTCGCCGTTCTTCGAGAGCGTCGTGTCCGGCATCGAGCAGATGTACGTGCTGGGCGATCCTCCCAACTACAACCCTCGCGCCGACGAGAGCATCGCCGCTCGGGCGAGGCGCGCAGGGGTGGACCCCAGGGAGCTGATCTACGACACCCTGTTGGAGAAGGATGGTCACGAAATCCTGTACCGCCCGCTTGGCAATGCCGAGGGCGAGCGATTCGAAAGTTCCGGCCGCAATCTCCTCAGCAACGACTACACCTTCCCGGCACTTGGCGACGGCGGCGCCCATTATGGCATGATCTGCGACGCCGCCTACACCACATATCTGCTCACATATTGGTGCCGGGACGCGGACGGCCGCGGGATCGAGCTTCCCTACGCTATCCGGAAGCTCACATATGAACCGGCACAGGCACTCGGCTTCGGTGATCGCGGCCTTCTCAAAGTGGGCTATAAGGCGGACATCAACGTGATCGATTGGGAGAAGCTTCATCTCCATGCGCCGCGTCCGACAGCCGACCTTCCTGCCGGCGGCGTGCGCCTGTCCCAGCGGTCGGACGGATATGACGCAACGATCGTGAGCGGCGAAGTTACATATCGCGCCGGACAGCCGACGGGCCGGCTGCCTGGCAGACTGATTCGCGGCACCCGGCCCGCGCCTGCGCTACACGCCGCCTGAAGCTCACAAGGCTTCCGCCAATTCCCGGGGGAGCGCGGCGCAACCGTTGGGCCGACACTCCCGGCCCCCTTGGCGGAGCGCTGTTCAGCGCGCGGACGTTCTGGCCTTCTCCGGGAGCGAAGGAGAAAATCCGGCTGTGCCAGCCTTGGATTATCGGTTGCCTTTTGACTGCCGTCGCGCAACTTTCGCGGCACTTATCGCGGAGGGGGTTGGAGCGTGAGCAAGTCCGTCGTCATTACCGGAGCAACGCGCGGTCTCGGCCGGGGCATGGCGCGAGGCTTCGGCCAGCGCGGCAATGTGGTGGCCCTGACGGGGCGCGATGAAGCAGCCTTGGCGGAGGCGTGCGCCGAAGTGGAACAACGCGGTGCTCGCGCAGTCCCGATTGCATGCGATCATGCGGACGACGCGCAGGTGGAGCGAGCCTTTGCCGAGATCGCCGACAAGCTTGATGGCCAGATCGACATCCTCGTCAACAATGCGGCCGCCGTGTATGGACAAGACTTGACGATGCCGGGCCCGTTCTGGCGTAAACCGCTCAGGCTTGCGGAGATGATCGATGTCGGCTTGCGGTCGGCCTATGTCGCCACCTATTTCGCGGCGCCCCTGATGGTGGAGCGGCACAGCGGCTTGATAGCCAATATCTCCTTTTACGGCGCGCGATCCTATTTTCACGGGCCTGCTTATGGTGCGGCTAAGGCTGGCACCGACAAAATGAGCTTCGACATGGGCGTGGATTTTGCCGGCACGGGCGTGACAGTCGTATCCTTCTGGCCTGGCTTCATCTTGACCGACGCCGTCCGCGCGATGCCGCCGGAGATGTTCCCGGAGGAGTTCCGCGAGCAGCTGCCGCTCTGGGAAACGCCGGAATTTTCGGCAGCGGTCCTTGATGCGTTGGCAGACGATCCCGCGCTCACGGCATTCAACGGACAGACCGTTATCGGCGCCGAACTCGGCGAGCGCTATGGCATCAAGGATGGCGACGGCAAGCAGCCACCCTCCTATCGGGCCACAATGGGTGCGCCGATCGATTTCATGCAAACGGCCTAACGAATTCAGCTCCGAGCGGTGAGGCGGCGGCCAACTCGCTTGTGTGAAAGGACGGGAACGCGGGTGGAACGAGCTCTGCCGGATCATCACTCGCGCATCGGCTAAGCTAGAGGAGAGGTTGATGGTGCCATCCCTTGAACAGCGCATTCAGAAGCTGGAAGACGAGCAGGCTATCGCGAAGCTTAAGGCAACCTATGTCAACTATAATGATGGTGGATGGAAAGGGCCAACGCACGCCCATCCGCAGGCGGTAGCGAATTTATTCATCAAGGACGGGATCTGGGACGGGCGGCCGAGCGCAGCATATGCGCGTGGCCATGAAGAGATCAGGCAGCTCTTCGAAGACTTCGGCAGCGTCTCCTTCATCTTACATTATATCACCAACCCATTGATCAACGTCGATGGAGATCGAGCCGACGGACACTGGCACATGCTCGTGGCCATGACGACGCCAGACGACCGCGCGGTTTGGGCAATGGGCCTGTATATCGACACATTCGTTCGCACCGATGAGGGCTGGAAATTCGAGACGCTGCGATTTGAGCCGGCGGCCACGACGCCTTACGAACTCGGTTGGGCCAAGCAACGCATGTTGATAGGCGGTTAGGCGTCAAGGACGGACGAACTCTGGGCCGATTCGGGGCGGGCGTGCGCGTCGCGGAGACCTGCCCTATCGACGCCGCATCCTCATAGGTCCCAACGCAGCGGGAGCCGGTCGAACCCTGGAACGGCCCCGCAATGCTGGATCGGCGGGCGGTCCGGATCGAGCCGGAACTCCGGTATACGCGTCACGAACTCCTCCAGGAAAACCTGAACCTCGGCCCGCGCAAGGGATGCCGCCACGCACTTATGCGGGCCATTGCCGAATGTGTTGTGAGATGGAGCGGCGCGGTCGAAGTCGACGGTCATCGGATCCGCATATAGGCGGTCATCGATCCCGGAGATGTTGATCGGGACAAGAACCATCTCGTCCTTCTTGAACTGTACGCCCTTATATTCGAAATCGCGGGTGATGATCCGGCCCGTGTTGGACAGGCCGAACCGCCGGATGAATTCCTCTCCGGCGCGTTCCGCTATCCCGGGCTCCGCGCGCAGGCGTCGCTGCAATTCGGGGTGCGTCGCAAGATGGTGCGCGATAAAGGAGAGTTCGGAAGCAACGGTGTCCAACCCGCCAAAGAAGAGCAGCGATGCCATCGACAGGCACTCGTCGTCCGACCGAAAGCGCGGATTGCGCCTCCAATTGGCTATGCGGGTCAACAGATCCTCGCCTGCGCCTCCTTCGCGCTCGTCGAGAATGACCTTCAGATAATCGCGAACCCGCTTTTGCGAGGCGCGCCGCTCCTCCGGATCATAGGACGAGAGGAAGGCGAGCCCCCATTCGATGAACTCCTCACGCTGATCGAGAGGGAGGTCGACGATCTGGAGAAACAGGGTAACCGGCATGACGCGACCGAAGTCGGCAACGAACTCGCAGCCGCCATTCGGTTTCATCTTTTCGGTGAGCTCGATGGTCAGCGCGCGAGCGGCCTCGCGCATCTTCGCGACCCGCTTGGGTGTGAAGCCGGGGTTGATGACCGCACGATATTTGGCGTGGTCCGGCGGATCGACAGTCACGGGAACCGATTTGAACTGCTGCAATTCACGCGGGATCATGAAGATCTCGTGGCTGAAAATTTCGTAATTCTCCTGGACGAAGCGCACATCGGCTGCGCGGGTCATCACCCAATGACCACCATGGCGCGGTGACCAGATGATATCCGGTCCCTGATGCAAACGCTTTACCGCTCCATAGACGCCCAGTTCGTCCAGGCCCTTGGGATGGACGTAGTCGAAGTCCACGACCAGCTCATCCGGCACATGGTCGGGCTGCGGCGCCAATTTCGAGTTTGTTGCGACCGGTTCGTTCATGATCGACGCCTCGCTCTATAGTTTACCAAATCGGCCAGCCGCGGCCCTGCCGGTGCCGGCACTCAACCAGACAGGCTGTTGGTGACCACCATACCTTCGTTCAGCGTCCAGCGACCAGCCCGGTCGCGCAGCCAACCGCGGCCAGCCATCGTGCCGCCATCGACCGCCAGGGTTACGCCCGTGACATAGGAAGACAGCTTGGACGCCAGAAACAGGGTCGCATCTCCACACTCCTCGATCAGGCATTCGCGCTTCAGCGGGATCAGCCGATTCACGGCATCCACCTCCTCGGCGGAGCGCTTTCGCCAGGTGCTTGGATCGACGCGGCCGGTGCGATTGCCCATGGTGCCCGGTGTAGGCGTATGATCCGGAGCGATGGCATTCACCCGGATGCCATGCTCACCCAGTTCGAGTGCCATCGTGCGCGTGAAGTTCTCGACGCCCGCCTTGCAGGCAGAATAGACCGCGAATGTCGGCGCCGCGCGTGAGCCTTCGCTGCTCGTGACGCTTATGATCGATCCGCCACGGCCGTTGCGGATCATGATCGGCGCGGCCGCAGCCGTCGCGGTCACGACGCTCATCAGGTTCATGTCGATAAGCTTTCGCCAGTTCCGCTCCTTCTGTTGAAGGAGCAGGCGGCTCGAAGTTCCACCGGCATTGTTGACGAGGATATCCAGGCGACCGAATTTCGCGTCCAGATCTTCGATCGCGCGGACGATTTGGTCTCCCTGCATGACGTCCAACGTCACCGCCGATGCTTGTCCCCCTTCGGCCTCTATCTGATCGACGGTGTCACGGCCTCGCTCCGGGACGATGTCGCCCACCACGACATGCGCCCCGGCCCTTGCAAGGATAACCGCGATTCCCTGGCCGATACCTCCACCGCCACCCGTCACGAAAGCGACCTGATCTTTCAGCGAAATTTTCTCGACGACGGAGGGGTGCACCATTCTTAATTCCTCTCGCTATTGCTGCGTGCGCGCCAGAAAAACCCCGCCGCACAACCAGCGCCCGATCTGGGACGGGCGTTCACCTTCGCTAAGCCAAGCCCCGAGCGCGATCAATTGCTTCGGACCACCTCCCGTCAGATATGAGCCTGGCAGGAAGGCGGCGAGCAGCAGAGTGCCAGCGACTCCCGCCCGGCCGCACCGCACCCCGGAAATCGAAGCCAAGGTCGACAACGACGGTTGCGGCGCGTTTCAATTGTACGCCGGCGGGTGACGAGTGACTGCGCCGGCCGATCATGCGCGCTATTTACCCGCCATAGTCGACACGGTAGCCATGCTCGCTCCCGTCGATACGGAGCATCGGAGGGCATCTTTCCTGAAGCAGGGCGCTGTGGTCTTCGTCGAGATAGGAGGCGGGTAAGATGTCGAATCGGTCGATGATGATAACAAGCCGCAACAAACAGACGGGGATCATCCTAGACAATCGCAAGTGGACGCTGTGGGAATGATCGATAACTTCAGGCTTGACGCCCGCGTCGCAATCGTGACGGGAGCTGCCCGCGGGCTCGGGCTGGAGATCGCGCGCGCGCTGGGGAGCGCCGGTGCCAGAATATATATCAACGGAACCGACGAAGTCCGGCTGGCGGCCGCGATCGAACGCCTTGGCCGCGAAGGAGTCGTAGCCCGGCCGGCGTGTTTCGACGTCTCGGACGCCGATGCTGCGAAAGCGTCCATCGATCGCATATTTGCGGCCGAGGGCCGCCTCGACATCCTCGTCAACAATGTCGGCGTGCGCATGCGTAGGCCGCTCGATGAGATCGGCGCGACCGAGCTCCGGCACATGCTGGATGTGGATCTGGTCTCGGCTTTTTCGCTTTCGAAACTCGTCGCGCCAATGATGGCGGACGCAGCATATGGGCGGATAATCAACATCAGTTCCGTCGCAGCGCTACGCGCCAAGCGAGACGATGCAGCCTATATTATAGCCAAGGGTGCGATGAACGCGATGACGCGCAGTCTCGCGTGCGAATTCGGAAGATCCGGGGTCACCTGCAACGCAATCATGCCCGGGCCGTTCCTGACCGAAAGCAACCCGCACATGCGGACGCCCGAAATGCAGCGTATGTTCAGCGAGAAAAGCCCGCTGGGTCGTGCCGGCGAGCCTTGGGAGATCGCCGGACCGGCCATCTTCCTGGCTTCGCCGGCGGCAAGCTACGTGACCGGAGCGTGCCTTCCCGTCGACGGCGGCACCCTGGCCCAGATCTGACCTCCCTTTACTCAGTCTTCGATCGGGAAAAGCGGCGCGACAAAGCACGCGCGCTTACGCACATGGTCGATTGGTGCTTGCGGGATCGCCCCCTCTCAGCTCTTATTTCGGCTCGTCTATCAGGACCGACTAGTTGAGGATCAGCATTCCGCGGCGAGGCAGGCAGACCAATGTGCAGCGCCTGCCGCCATGCAGGCGCAGTGTAAGCTGGCCTGTTAGGCTAATGATCATAGGAGAGTAGGATGGGAATATTGGCGGGCAAGGTCGCGATCATCACCGGATCGGCCAGCGGTATCGGTCGCGAGACGGCGATACGGATGGCGGCGGCTGGCGCACATGTCGTCGGCGGCGACTTGAACCGTCCGGGCGGCGAGGAGACGGCGGCGATGTGCAGCGACGCTGGTACTCCGGGCGCATTCGCGAGAACCGACGTGACCAGCGAAGCCGATATCGCCGCACTCGTCACGCTGGCCGTCGATCGCTTTTCGCGGGTAGACATATTGATCAACAATGCCGGGGTGGCTGGCGCATCCGGCCCGATCGAGCTGACCGCGATCGAGGACTGGGATCGTACCCAGCATATTCTGCTGCGGTCGGTATTCTTGGGCATCAAGCACGTCGTCCCGCATATGAAAAAGCAGAAGAGCGGCTCGATCATCAACGTTTCTTCGTTGGCAGGGCATCGCGGGTATAAGCGCATCCATGCCTATAGCGCGGCCAAGGCTGGCGTCGTGAACTTGACCCGCTCCGCCGCGATCGAACTCGGCAAGCACTTTATCCGCGTTAACTGCATCTGCCCCGGCGATATCCTTACGCCGATGCACGGCAATCACATGAGCCAGGAAGAACTGGAGAGCCAATTGGCGGGGCGCCAGCCCATAGGTCGTGCGGGCCGCCCCGGCGATATAGCCGGCGCGGCGCTCTACCTCGCGTCAGATGACGCCGAGTGGGTGACCGGAGTGTCGCTGAACGTCGATGGCGGGGCGCTGACCGGGGTTTGGACGTACCAGCAAAACGACTTTTATTCGCGACATTCGAAGCAGCCTTTCATGGGCCCCTCCTCCGAGCCGCAAGCACAGTCCTCATAACGCCCAAGCTGTCCCGCTTGCCCGGCCTGAGCGCTTGGGGTCGGGCAAGCCCCACGTCAGGCAGTTCCGCGCCGGATCATATCCGCTGCCTTTTCGGCCACCATCAATGTCGGCGCGTTGGTATTCGCGGTCGGCATAGTCGGCATGACAGAAGCATCCGCCACCCGGAGTCCCGCTACGCCACGCACGCGCAGCTCCGGATCGACGACGGCAGCCGGATCGCCACCCATGCGACAGGTACCAACCGGATGGAACCCGATGCCCGCCGAGGCGCGCACCGCCGACGCCCATTCCGCATCATCCGCGGGTGTCGTAGCCGGGATGTTGCGGGCTACCAGATAGGGAGCCAGCGCCGGCATGTTGAAAATCCTGTCGACCTGTTTGAGGCCCTGAACGATAGCCCTCAGATCGGAGGGATCGCCGAAGAGCCGGTGATCGATCACCGGCGCAGCATGAGGATCGGTACTGCGCAGCCGAATCTCGCCCCGGCTGCGTGGTGGAGAGACGTTGACGAACACGCTGACGCCTGGACGGCTGTGCATGGCCCTTTTTGCCAGGTCCATGCAGAAGGGCGTGAATTGAAGCTTGATGTCCGGCGATGGCAGATCGGGCTGCGAACGGATCAACGCGGCCGCGTGAACTGGCGACGCCGTCATCATTCCCGTGCGCGTGACCATGTAGCGCAGCAAATGCGAGGCCAGATGAAACGGCCCCTGCATGGCGTTGTAGGTAGGGATGTTGACGAAGTAGCTGAGCGGGAAGCTCGCATGCTCCTGGAGATTACGGCCAACGTCGCCGGCGTCGCGCTGAACGTCGATCCCCATCCGGGCGAGACCGTCGGCAGGTCCAACTCCCGATCGCATCAGCACCGCTGGAGACTGGAGCGCACCTGCCGCCAGCACGACTTCTCCGCGAGCGCGAACCTCATGGGCGCCGTCTCGCAGGTATCGCACGCCGACAGCACGATTGTCTTCGAACAGGATCCGATCGACCGTCGCGCCGGTAAGTATCTCGAGGTTCGCCCGCCCCTTGGCGGCACCGAGATTCCCGCGCGCAGAACTGCACCGTTCGCCGTTGCGCTGGGTCAGGTGGACGAAGAAGAAGCCATCGAGATCGCCCCGGTCAGGATCCGCGATCTCACGCAATCCGGCCTGCCGACAGGCCTCCGCGAATTTCTTCGCCAGCGGATGCCTCACCCGCGGCAGTGAAACCGCGACAGGGCCGCCCTGGCCGTGCCACTCGGATGCGCCTTCGCTAAAGTCCTCCGACCGCCTGAAATAGGGCAGCACGTCGTCCCAGCCCCAGCCGCCGCAGCCGTTGGCGGCCCACCCGTCATAATCCTCGCGTGCCCCCCGCATGTAGACCATGCCGTTTATACCCGAGCCACCGCCTAGAAGCTTGCCCGCCGACCACATGAGGGCGCGATTATCGATCGACGGATCAGGCTGGGTCATGTGCATCCAGTCAACGGCGGGATTGCCGACCAACTTGGCGGCGCCGGCGGGCATGCGGACCAAAAAGCTGTCGCCCTCATCCCCCGCCTCGAGGAGAACCACGTTGCTCCGGCCGTCCTCCGAGAGCCGATTGGCGAGAACACAACCGGCGGTACCGCCGCCGATTATCACATAGTCCGCTTCGATCATCGTGCTACCTCGGTGTCCGCGTTCAACCGGCGCGATCACAGCTCGCCGCCACCCGGCTCCGCCCTATTCTGCGGCTGCAACGGCCTCGACCGGCTGAGCCCTGCCGTCACCGACTCGGAACAGCCTTTTCGCTATACCACCGAGAATCTCTGCCTTGTCGCCCTCGGGAACGTCGGCGAACAGGCGCTCGATGACCCTGTGGGACTCCGGATAAGTCGTCTCCGAGTGGGGATAGTCTGAAGACCACATGATGTTCTTCCCACCCGGAAGACGACGATTATGTATCCCCACGACGTCGTCAATGAACGAACCATAGACGTTTCGGTCCATGAAGAAGCTGGGTGGCTCCGTGAGAGGGCTCTTCGTCCAGAAACGCTGCTTTTTCCAGGTGGCATCCATATAGTTCGCGAACCACGCGAACCACCCCACGCCACTCTCAATCGTCGCGAATTTGAGGTCGGGAAAACGTTGGAAGACTGCCCCGTAGATCATGATTGCGATCGGCTCCGCCATGGCCACCTTGGTCATCGGCATATCGGCGAGAAACTTGTCGGGATCGGTGAAGCGGGCGGTGCGGGCGCCGAGATGGATTGTCAGCGTCAGACCAAGATCGACCGCGGCCGCCCAGACCGGATCGAATTCGGGCTGGTCGAATCGCCGTTCTCCCATAGGGTCGCCGGTAAGCGCCGCGATCTGGGCAATTCCGGCCAATTGCGGATTCAATGGCTCGGGACTCTGGGGAAATGCGGGGATATTAACCGCCGTGAACCCCAGGCTCGCCGCCTCCTTCATCATGGCGACGGTTTGATCGACGTCCCTCATCGGCACATAGGCAACGCCGCAGAACCGGTCTGGCGCATAGCTGCAGAAATCGGCGAGCCAACGATTATAAGCGGAGAAACTCGCTATATAGAGCTCGTCATGGCCCGTGCCGAGCGGACCGCCGCCGAACAGAACGGCCGCGTCCATTCCGTCCCGATCCATATCGGCCAGCCTCTCCCCCGGCATCCAGCCTCCCTTGCGGGTGTCCGAGAGTCGACCCTCAATCTTGAAATCCTTGCCGGCGCGGCCTGCCTGGGCGCCGAGGAGGTTCATCTTCTTGCGCCGCCCCTCGAAGACTATATAGTCGGCGTCGTCGGCATGTTCGACCTTCGGCGCCAGTTCGCGTAGGTGGGAAGGAAGATAGTCCTCCCAAAAGGTAGGCACCGGATTTACGTGAGCATCGGCGTCGACAATCTGGTAGGGCGGGCGCATGGCCTAGTCTCCTCTCTTTTCCGCATCTATCGCCCACAGGCGTGGAGGCGTCCAATATCAATACCAGTTCAACTGAAGCCGTCCGCGATATGTGTTTGGGTGAATCGCCGTTACGGGCGGCTGAAATTCGGCCAGTCCAAAAGCTGTCTCCGATTACAGGCCGAACTGTTGATGCGAGCGGGCGCGGCTGGCCTGTTCGGGATCGTTCGCTCCTGCTTCGCCCGACATTTTCCCGACGGAGATCGAGGCATTATCAGCCGGATGGTAGCGTATGGCGGCTCCTCGATCGAGCAATGGCCACTTGGCATCGCCGAAGCAATGCCGGATAGACGCACCGTGCCCATGCGGCGGAGAGGAGACATCAACGTCGCAAGTTTTTCAGATGGAGTATCACAGGCATGACGAGCAACTACGCGCCCGATGGTGCGACACAACTGGAGATCTACAAGCGCGTCGCCCTGCTGAAGGCAAACGACGAGCGCAGCCGCAAGGTGATCATGACCGGCCGTCTGGTCATGCCATATTATAGCTATCGCGGGCAGGAGGTGATTCCCGCCGCCATGGCCACCGCGCTGACCGATGACGACTATTGGGTCACGATCTATCGCGGCATCCACGACATGCTGGCCAAAGGCATGCCGCTGAACGACCTTTGGGCCGAAGTCGCAGGCCGCGTCGATGGAACCTGCAAGGGCAAGGGCGGCCCGATGCACCTGACCTATCCCAAGAAGGGGATCATGGTCACCACCGGCATCGTCGGTTCCTCCATGCCGATCGCCAACGGCATCGCCTGGGGCTCGCAGCTTTCTGGTAACCGCCGTGTCGCCGTGGCGACCTTCGGCGACGGCGCGACCAATATCGGCGCGTTCCATGAAAGCCTCAACCTCGCTGCCGTCTGGAAGCTGCCGGTGATCTTCCTGTGCCAGAACAATCTCTATGGGGAGCATACCACCTATGAAAAGGCTACCTCCGCGAAGCGCATCGCGGACCGCGCCATCGCCTACGACATCCCCGGCGTGCGGGTGAACGGCAACGATCCGATCGAGATGTTCGCGGCTGCGCGCGAGGCGGTGGAGCGCGCGCGCGCAGGCGAAGGACCGACCCTGATCGAGGCGATGACCTTCCGCTTCAACGGCCACGTGTTCGGCGACGCCGACGCCTATATGGACAAGGAGCAGAAAAAAGCTGCCATGGAAGCCGACCCGGTGCCGATTTTCCGCGCTCGCCTGATCGCCGAAGGGATCGCGTCCGAAGAACAGCTCTCCGCGATCGAAGCCGATATCGAAAAGCGGATCGACGATGCGGTGGAGTTCGCCCTCGCCTCGCCGTTCCCCGAACTCGATGAACTTACCAAAGATGTTTATGCTGAAGGAGTGGCCGCATGAGCGATACCGCAACCAAGGCCAAGCCTGTGACCATGCTCCAGGCGATAAATACTGCCATCGCCGACGCCATGGAAGCTGACGAGACTGTGCTCGTTCTAGGCGAGGATGTGGCCGACCCCGAAGATGGCGGCGTCGTCGGCGTCACCAAGGGCCTGTCCACCCGTTTCGGGGATCATCGCGTGCGCTCCACTCCCATCGCGGAACAGGCGATCATCGGCGCAGCGATCGGCGCCAGCTTGGTCGGCTACAAGCCGGTGGCGGAGATCATGCTGATGAACTTCACTACGGTGGCGATGGACATGATTGTCAATCACGCTGCCAAGCTCCGTTACATGTCCGGCGGCCAGACCAACGTGCCGATCGTGATCCGGACCATGACCGGCACCGGCTTCGGGTCGGGCGGCCAGCACTGCGATTATCTCGAAGCCTGGTTTGCCCATACGGCGGGGATGAAGGTGGTGGCCCCTTCGAATCCCGCCGATGCCTATGGCCTGATGCGCGCCGCGATCGACGATCCCGATCCGGTCCTCATTATCGAAAACCTGCCGATCTATTGGGTTCCGGGCGAGCCCCCAGAAACCGGACATGTGGTCCCGCTCGGCAAGGCGAAGGTGGTCAAGGAAGGCACCGACGTCACGATCGTCAGCTACTCACGCATCATCAACGAGGCGCTAGCCGCCGTCGAGGAGATGGAAGCCGCCGGCGTCTCGGCGGAGATCATCGATCTGCGCACGATCTCGCCATGGGACAAGGAAACGGTCTTCGCTTCGGTGGCCAAGACCGGCCGCTGTCTGATTGCGCATGAAGCCGTGACGCAGTTCGGCGTCGGCGCGGAAATCGCCGCTACTCTTCAGTCACAATTCTTCGGCAAGCTGAAGGCACCTATCGCGCGGCTCGGCGCGCCCTATGCGCCGGTGCCCTTCTCCAAACCGCTGGAAAGCGCTTATGCACCCGGTGCCAAGCAGATTGCCGAAAAGGCAATCTCTCTCACGAAGTAGGAACGACTATCTATGGCAACTGAAATTCTTCTGCCCAAGCTCGGTTTTTCCATGAACGAAGGTACCTTGTCCGAATGGCTGGTGGCCGATGGCGGCAAAGCCGTGGAAGGCCAGCCGCTGTTCGCTCTGGAAAGCGACAAGTCGACCAACGAGGTCGAGAGCCCCGCGACCGGCACTTTGAAAATCCTGAAGCAGCCAGGGGAAGTCTACGAGGTCGGCACCGTGCTCGGTATCATCGAATAAGTCGATCCCGCGGTCACCCGTTGCCGGCCTTCCGGGATATCTCCCTTCTTGGGGAAAGCGATATTCCGGAAGGTTCGCGCACGAGGCCGCCACGGCCCATTGCCTGCACCACCCTAAGTCAGGAGACACAGCGATATGACCGCACGCAGCATTATCATCACCGGCGGTTTCGGTGCGCTTGGACGTTGCGTGGCCCGCGCCTTCGCCGCGGCGGGGGACAAGGTGGCACGGATCGACTTTGCTGGCGAGCCTCCGGAACCGCTCGCCGGAGCGCTTGATCTTGGCGGAGTTGACCTGACCGACGAGGCTGCTTGTGCTCGCGCGATCGACGCCGTGAAGAAAGCCCATGGCAGCGTGGATATCCTCGTCAATATCGCTGGTGGCTTTACATGGGAGACCGTGCAGGACGGCAGCGTGGACAGCTGGCAACGCATGTTTGCGATGAACGTGCAGACGGCCGTCACGATCACCCAGGCTGCGCTCCCCGCGATCCTCGCAAGCCCGGCCGGGCGCGTGGTCAACATCGGCGCGGGCGCGGCACTTCAGGCGGCGACCGGCATGGGCGCCTATGCGGCATCCAAGGCCGGGGTGCACCGGCTGACCGAAAGCTTGGCGGCCGAGCTCGGCGGCACCGGCGTTACCGTCAATGCGATTCTCCCCAGCATCATCGATACGCCGACGAACCGCGCGGACATGCCCGATGCCGACACCAGTCAGTGGGTCCAGCCGCAGGCGATCGCCGAGGTGATCCTGTTCCTCGCCTCCGACGCGGCGCGGTCGATCAGCGGCGCCTTGATTCCGGTGACGCGGGGCACGCCGTCCTAAGGATATGTGCGATCGTAGCGGCTCGAGTTGATTGTCCAACAGCGCCAGCACGAGACGCACCGCCAGACGGCCAGCGCGCGGCACTGTGCGGCATGTCGACCCAGTCGTTGCAATTTCTGCTCGGTTAATGACCATGAAGATCAGGAGACCATCTGTGAGCGCCAGCACCATCCAGTTCACCAGCAAGGGCACATTGTGCGAAGGCGATCTCTACCTGCCTGCTGGTTTTGATCCCGGTGGAAGCTATCCCGCCCTCGTCATTGGCCACGGTTTCACCGTTGCACGCACCAGCCTCGCGGAAGAAGGGCGACTTTTCGCGGAAGCCGGGTTCGTCACGCTGGCTATCGACTACCGCCATTTCGGAACGTCCGGGGGCGAACCGCGCGGTCGCCTCTATCCGCTCCAGGAAGTCGAAGATTTCCGTGCGGCGATCGACTGGCTGGAAATCCAGGCCGGTGTGGATGCGAACCGCATCGGCATCTGGGGGACCAGTTTCGGTGGCGGCATCGTCACGCAGGTTGCCGCCCATGACATACGCGTGAGAGCGTGCGTCGCCCAGGCGCCGATCCTCGATGGCGATGTTTGGATTCGCTCACTCAACCGGGAATACGAATATCTTGCCGTTCGCAAATATCTGCTGGAGGCACGCCGCAAGCGCTTCGTGGAGGGCGATGATCCGTCGATGCCGCTTGGAACGCCTCCGGAAGACGGCTTCACCCCCATGCCAACCGACCCGACGATGCTGCAGGACGTGACCGACTGGTTCGCCAAGACCGGCGACCTGCTGATGCATTCCGCCCCGCAGACGACCATCGAGAGTTTCGAATATCTGATGCAGTTCGACGCGACATATATCGCACGCAAGATCGCGCCGCGAGCATATTGCATCGTCCAGCTGACCGGCCATGACGTCTATCACCCGAACGAGCCGATCCAGACCGCATATCGCGTGGCGGGCGAGCCGAAGCGGATGGTTTCGCTGAAAATGGACCAGCTCGATTGCTACAAGCCGGGCATGCGCGAACGGTCGATCGGCGCCGCCGTCGACTTTTATCGCGAATATCTGGTCTGATCGGCAAGAACGAAGCGAGTCGTCGAGCAAAAGGAGGCGACGGCTGAAGCGTCCCACCCTATACTGTCGATGGGTGGTCGCCGCGACGCCCCACCCGGCTAATGATGGGGAGAGATTCGCGATGGCTGTTTACGGACTGGACCATGTCAACATCCTGACCGCCGACCTGGACGCGACAAAGCGCTTCTACATGTCGCTGCTTGGCCTCGAGGAAGCGATACCCCCCGAACTGCCCGCAGGGATCGTGCCCCACTGGCTGGTCGACGCAGCCGGCCAGGCGATCATCCATCTGCAGAAGATCGACGCTGAGAGCGTGGAGAACTCCACCGGTTCCATCCATCATGTCGCGCTGAAGTGCGAGGATTATGAGGGCGTGCAGGCCCGGTGTGAGGAGATGGGACTGCCATATAGGGTCAACAGCTTTGAAGCCGCCAAAATTCGCCAGATCTTCGTGACCGATCCTAACAATGTCCGTCTCGAAATGAACTTCGCCGGCTGAGCCGACGTTCGAGCGTGTCTCTCGCGGATCGGCTGAGAAGAACCGCTACAAATAATCGCCGAAGCAGCGCTTTCGAAGCTTTATATAGGCTCCCTTCGCGCTACACTCGCGCCAACACATAATAGCTGGGGAGTGGCGCATGGACGATTCGAGGAGATGGGTGCGGCTCGGTATCGCGGGGAAGGCGGCCTTGATCAGCGCGGGTGCCTTCACCTCGGTCGGCCTGTTCTCCATGGGATCGGCGCTGCCCAGACTGGCAAGTGATTTCGGACACGCGCCCAATGCTGCCCTGCTGGTTCAACTGGTCGGATCCGTCGTCGCGCCGATCTTCGCTCTCGCATCACCGCTGGCGGCCGCGCTGGTCAACCGTTTCGGCGTCCGCCGCATCTATATCGCCTCGATCGTGCTGACGGCGGTCGGGGGCGCGGGCCCGGCACTGTGTGATAACCTCGCCGCGATCTTGGCCCTGCGCGTTCTGCTCGCCGCGGGGGTTGCCGGAGCGTTCACCGCTGGCATGTCGGGAACCGCCCTGCTCCCCGACGCTCAGCGACCCACGGTAATCGGCCTTATCAGTTTCTTCGGAGGAGGGATTTGCATCCCGCTTTTCCCGCTGGTGGGCATCTTGGCCGAGGAGAGCTGGCGATCCGCCTTTCTGGTCCATCTGATAGCTCTCCCGGTCATTTTACTCGCGCTTGGTCTGCCCGGCCCCAGCACCGACATCGCCGCGGATGCCGCGCGTTCAGCCGACACAGACCGGCGGGCGGCAGGTCTGTTGGCCGGTATACCCGCGACCTCAGCGGTCGTCGCCGCTGTGGTCGGGCTATCCATGGTCGCGAGCTCGATGTATTCGCCATTTTTTCTCGCCTCGATCGGCATCGCTGAACCCGCGCGGATCGGGCAGATCCTCGGCGCCATGTCGCTATGCTCTCTCATCGGATCGGGCAGTTACGGCTTCGTCCATCGCCGCGTTGGAACCCAGGGTTTGCTGAAAGTGGGGCTCGCCAGCATAGCGGCAGGATGCCTGATCATGAGCATGTCGACCGGCATATCGGCCGTCCTGTGTGGAATCGGACTGCTGGGCGCAGGCCTTTCGATTTTCGTTGCTTCGATCTACGCCTCCGCGATCGAGAGTGTCAGCGCGGAGAGCAGCGCGCCTGCGGCGATGGGGGTCATCACCTTCTGCCTTTATGGTTCGCAAATGCTGTTCCCGCTGATCAGCGGGCCGGTCGGCCAGTGGGCGGGGCCTGCGGCGGTGTTCCTTCTGCTCGCGATCCTCGTGCTGCTCGGGCTGGTCTTGACGGTGACAATGAAGCGCTCCAGGGCGGTGCATAAGGCCGCGTCACCCGAACCCAATTGCGAAGCGACATCATGACAACCGCCACCCAGCCGCGTGTCGCGGCCACGATCCTCGTCGTCAGAGACGATCCGTTCGAGGTTCTGATGATCGCGCGCCACGCCGATCAGGATTTTTCCTCGGCGCTGGTCTTTCCCGGCGGGCTCGTCGATGCGTCGGACGCCGACGATGCCTGGCTGCCGTACATTTCCGACACTGAGGGCCTCGCCGCCGAGGCGCGGGCACTGCGGATTGCTGCTTTCCGAGAAACCTATGAGGAGTGTGGACTGCTACTGGCGCGCCGACGTGACGGGACTCTATTCGATGGTCCTGTCCCGTCGGCTGCAGCCGACTTCCGCGAGTTGGTTGAACGATGCGACGTCGTCCTGCCGTTGCAGGACCTCGTGCATTACGCCCACTGGATCACGCCGGATATAGTACCGCGCCGGTACGACACGCATTTCTTCCTGGCGAAGGCGCCGGCCGGGCAAGTCGCCTGCTGCGACGGGAAAGAGGCGGTCGACGCCACGTGGGTCCAACCGCAAGCCGCGTTGGCGCAGGCCGCCTCGGGCGCGCGCAAGATCATATTTCCGACGCGAATGAATCTTGGGATGCTGGCTCAGAGTAGCGATGTGAACGGCGCCCTGGCCGCTTCGCGCGCTCGTACGGTGCACACGGTGCGGCCACGCGTCGAGAAGCGCGAAACCGGCACTTTCATGGTGATCCCAGAGGGCGTCGGTTACAGCGAGACAGAGGAGTTGCGGGCCGACCTCTGAGACAGGCGGTCGGCGGGGCCCACGGGCCATCGTGAAGGCTTTGGATATCCGCGGACAACCGAAGCTCTGCCTTGGCATTCTAGCTCGCGGCCAGCGTCCTCATGTCGATCACGAAGCGATATTTCACGTCAGATCGTTCCATACGTTCGAACGCGCTATTGATGTCCTGAATGCCGATCGTCTCGCAGTCGGGCAGCACGCCCTTCTCGGCGCAGAAATCGAGTAGCTCCTGGGTTTCCTGCATGCCGCCGACGATCGATCCCGCCAGCGTCTTGCGCCCTCCCAGCAGCGCGCCGCTGTGAAATGCCGGCACCATGCCGATCACGCCGACGAGCACCACCGCGCCCTCGAGCGCAGCGATGCCCAGATAGGGGGCGACGTCGTGGGAAACCGGGATCGTGTCGATGACGATATCGAATCGGCCCCGAGCGGCGGCCATCGCATCGGTGTCGGTCGAAATCAGCACGTCACGTGCTCCCAGCGCTCTCGCGTCCGCCGCCTTGGAAACCGAGGTGGTGACGACCGTCACCTCCGCACCGAGCGCCACGGCCAGCTTGACGGCCATGTGACCCAGCCCACCCAAGCCCGCCACTGCGACCTGCTTGCCCGGTCCCGCGTTCCAGCGACGGAGCGGCGACCAGGTCGTTATCCCCGCACAGAGCAGTGGCCCGGCCCGTTCAAGGTCAAGCCCGTCGGGAACGATCGCCAAGAAGTGTTCGCGCGTGACGATATGGTCTGAATACCCGCCATAGGTGATGTCCCCCGTCTCCCTGTCGCGGCCATTATAGGTCGTCGTCGCCCGGTTCTCGCAATGCGGCTCCTGCCCGTGTCGGCAGGGTGAGCAGGTGCCGCAGCTGTCGACGTAGCAACCGATCGCGACTTTCGCGCCGGGCTTCACCTTGGTCACATCGCCTCCGACGGCGGTCACCTCACCGATGATTTCATGTCCGGGCAGGCAGGGGAAGGCCGTGTTCTGCCAGTCGTTCCGCGTTTGGTGAAGGTCGGAATGGCATACCCCGCAATAGAGAATGCGTACCGCCACGTCGTCCGGCCGCAGGTCGCGCCTCTCGAATTGGAACGGTGCGAGTCGGGCACCCGCCTCTGTTGCGGCATAACCGACGGCCTGAGACATGATCTCTCCTGTGTGACGGATCGGCGGCCGCAACGGGCGCGACGAAGATTAGGACGGTGGATTGTATGAGCGGCCCGGTCCACGGCAAGAGATTTGTGAACGGGCCGCGATTATTTCGCGGCGGCCGGGGCGCCGGTCGCGACGCAGCCGCAGCACAGCCGGTCACAAAAAAAGGACCCGGCTCAAGGCCGGGTCCAAAAAACATCAGGTCTTGCGGGAGCAAGCGATGATTAGGATGCCTTCATGTTGTTCGAGACATTCGAGAAGGTGGTCTTGAGTTGGTTGCCGAGGCTCGTCATCGCGGTGATCGCCGCAACGGCGATCAGAGCGGCGATGAGGCCATATTCGATTGCAGTGGCGCCACGACGGTCGCGCAGGATCTGAACAAGCTTCTTCATGGTTAAACCCCGATTGCTGAGGCCATCCTTATATCGCGCGCCCATTAATTAAACGTAAATCGCAGATTCGCTCCAATGCGGCGCGCGATCAGTTGCGGGCCGGGTCGTGAACTTGCCGTTCGAACTGAATTTCGTCCCGCATCACAGGAAAAATAATCGTACGCGAAACTCTTTCTGCTCAACGATCCGCCCTACATGCGCAGCTCGGAACCCCCTAATCGTCGCCATCGATCTCGCGATCGGCCATATCCATGAAATCGCGCGCGGCTTCACGATCGGCCTCATCCTCAAAGGCCGTCGTCAAATCGGGCGCCGCACCCAGCATGTAAAGCAGGCACCACAACGCGAACCGACGGCCGCTGTCGCGCTCCAACCCGAACTGTAACCTCAGCCGATCCAGGCTCGCGAGCAGCTGCTCGGGGGCAAGCGCGGCGATATCCGCAGTGCCGAAAAACTGGACGAGAAGCTGGTCGAAATCCATGAAGCAGCAGGCGTCCTGGTTGATCATCCCGGCCCGAACACGCCGTCGCCGTTGTTCCTAGGACCTCGGCGCACCGAATGGAAGCGGCGCGACCCAAGGCGTGAGGGTCGGCAAGCTTTCCGCTTGGAGGCCCGAAGAGCCTCGATCGATGCGCTCCCGATTGTCTGTTGCACAACTGCCGCGGCCCGCTATGTCCAGCCCGTTTCAGATGGAATATATCCTGACCTTGTCCTGCCCGGATCGACCGGGCCTGGTCGCCGATGTGGCGAGCCTGATCGCGCGCGCATCGGGCAACATCGTCGAAGCGGCGCAATTCGACGATCTGGAGATCGGCCGCTTCTTCATGCGGGTTCGCTTCGTTCTGGCCGCCGAGCGCACGGTATTCGAGGTTCCGTTCGACCATTTCGCCAAAGGTGCGGAGATGGACTGGTCGCTGCGTCCGTCGGCCGAGCGCCGAAAGGTGCTGATCCTCGTCTCGAAATTCGACCATTGCCTCGGCGATCTTCTCTACCGGGTCCGCATCGGTGAGCTCCCGATCGATGTGGTCGGGATTGTGGGCAATCATCCGCGCGAGACGCTGAAGATATCCGAGATTGGTGATGTGCCGTTCCACCATCTGCCGGTGACGGCGGAGACCAAGCCGGCCCAAGAAGCCGCCGTGCGCGCGATCATAGAGGAAAGCGGCACAGAACTGGTGATCCTGGCCCGATATATGCAGATATTATCCGACGAGATGGCACGCTATCTGGCGGGCCGCTGCATCAATATTCACCACAGCTTCCTACCCGGATTCAAGGGGGCCAAGCCCTACCATCAGGCGCACGCCCGCGGCGTCAAGATGATCGGCGCCACCGCGCATTATGTGACGTCGGACCTCGATGAGGGACCGATCATTCACCAGGACGCCGAGCCGATCACCCATGCCGATACCCCAGACGATCTCGTCCGCAAAGGTCGCGACATCGAGCGCCGCGTGCTGGCGGCCGCGGTGCGCTACCATATCGAGGATCGTGCGCTGATCAGCGGCAGGCGAACGATCGTCTTCGCCTGAACCGGAGGGGGAGTTGTCTTCCGGCCATCTGCCACGAGTCGGACGGGCGCACTTTTCGTGAAGGGCGATAGTGTTCCCGACAGCCTGGCTCGCGCTTCATGTCGCGACGAGGGCGCTGGACGATTGCTACGAAACATCTGCTCCCCTATAGCGGCCCCGCCTCCGCTGATCGGCCAAGCTTCGCTGATCGAATGCGGGCAGGCTTCGGTGTCGGGGAGTAGCGCAGTCTGGTAGCGCATCTGCTTTGGGAGCAGAGGGTCGCAGGTTCGAATCCTGTCTCCCCGACCATTTTTCTAACACTTAGCGACCTCTCCCGATCGTTTCAGTCCGGCGAGCATGCAGCGAGTCGCGAACGTCCCGCGCAGGTCGTGGAGATGAAGGTCGATGTTGAAGCCGAGCTTGCTGCGGGCGTCCTGGAAGCCGCTGCTGAAAGCCGATGGCCTACCGCTTCCAGGCCGCGATCATCGCGCGGTGCGCGCCATGCTTGGCAGCCAGCTGAGCGAGTGTCAGGTCGCCCCGGATCCCTTCGCCTTGAAATCCGCGCCGTAGCGCTTCGCTTCATTCCCGCATCGTTCCACAAGGTCGGGAGTAGCTTAACACCCTGTCCGGAAAGCACCGCCTCACTCCAGCAGCGCAGGCAGGGAGGCCGTAACTGGACACTGCGCTGCCCGCTCGCTAGCCGATCCAAGGTCAGATGCATATTGATATAGAATAGGAGGGGACCGGATGAGTGAACTCGACGGCAGGGTAATCCTTGTCACCGGCGGCGGAAACGGGATCGGCCGAGAGTGTGCGCTGGCTGCGGCGAGGGCAGGTGCCAGCATAGTTGTCAACGATATCGGTTCCAGCGTGACAGGCGCTGGCGGCTCCGAGGGTCCCGCCGAGCAGGTTGCGGGCGAGATCGAGGCGCTCGGTGGGCGTGCGGCATTCAATAGCGAGTCCGTCGTCTCGCTTGATGCCGTGCGAAGGATGGTAGAGCAGGCGCGCGATGAGTTTGGCGGACTCCATGCTGTCGTTCACCCCGCTGGCATCGTGCGTCGCGCCCTGCTCAAGGATACCAGCGAGGAGGATTGGGATGCAGTGGTCGATACGCATCTGCGCGGCGCATTCAACGTAGCGCGGGCTTCGATACAGCACTTCCTCGATCAGGATGATGGCGCCTATGTCTTCTTCACATCCACGGGTGGCCTCTACGGCCAACAGACGCTAGCCCACTACGCTGCGGCTAAGATGGGGGTGGTTGCCTTCAATAAGGTGATCGCGAGGGAAACCGCGGGTACTGCTATACGCAGCAATGTGGTAGCGCCTTTCGCGTGGACGCGCATGTTTGAAACGCTGCCGGCCACGGATGAGGCGGCGGCGAAGGCCATTGAGCAGGCAAAAGTGAGAATGCGTGCCGATCAGGTCGCCAAGCTGGTTGTGGCCTTGTGCAGTCCGCGTGCGAAGGCGACTGGACAGGTGTTCGGCGCGCGCGGCAACGAGCTGTTCGTATTCGGCGATATGATGCCGACGCGATCGATCGCGACAGCTGAAGGCTGGACACCCGAAGGCATCGTGGAACAAGCGCTGCCAGCGATGAAGCCGGGCTATTCGAAGCTGGAGACGTCCAGCGACATATTCAGATACAAGCCGCTTTGATCCGCTTCGCCTCGATCGAGCGGCGCCTTGGCGATTGCAGGCTTCAATCGGAACCTTCCGCGCGAAAGGAATCTGGGATGGCATTGAATGATCTGCTTTCGTATAAAAAACGCGTCGCGCGCTCGTGACTGGTGGATCACGCGGCATTGGAAGGTCGATCACCGCCAGCTTCGTCGCGACTGGAGCGAAAATCTATATCCGCCGGCCGCGAGTCCACCGATTGCGAGGCCACCGCAGAAGAACTTGGGCCGCATTGTTTCGCGTTGCCGGGGGACGTTTCCACCGTGACCGGCATCTCCGCACTGGCTGAGAGTTTCCGGGCCCTGTTGGGACACTTTCAAAATCCCAGAGAATCCCGCTTTCCAGACTCGGTCGATCATGGACTGGTTTACCGATCTCGACCGTGGCAGCGCGCGCCTCGGCGTAGCCGGAAAATTGACCTAGGCGCACAATATCTTTGAATGCATGCGGCGTGGTGCGGATTTTGTCCTGATCGGACGAGGAGCCATCCTGCATCATGACTTCGCACGCCGAGTCTTTTCGCAGCCCGACTTTAGCAGCACACCCTTGCCCGTCAGCCGCGATTATCTCGCACGCGAGGGGCTCGGAGCGCATTTTATCGACTACATGGCCAGCTGGGAAGGTTTCGTTGCAGACTAGGGGTGTTTAGTTGGCCGACCCTTTTCGTAGCAGCCTTATAGCTTGCCTTTATAGCGCTCTCCCATCACCTCAATGTCTCCGAGCGTGCACAGGTTCGTGAGCTTGCGGTAAGCGATGCGCCACTTTCCGTCCTCACAACGGACGAACTCGTCGTCATAGAGGCCTCCCATGATCAGGTTGGCGCCATCCTTGATATGGGAGGCGATGTAATAGGACCGCATTGTCGCGCGGCCATTGAAAAGCTCCACGGTCTGGTTGGTGGTGACGTGATGAGTAGCGTCGAGATGAGCGATGGCAGCCAGGCCCTTGCCGATCGCGGTGGCGCCCTTGGCGTCCCCCACCGGTGTTGACCAAACGCCGTCGGCCGTGAAGCAGTCCTGAAGAACGGCGCGATCACGCTTGTCGATCGCCGTTGCGTAAGCCAAGCCCACCTGGACGATTTGGTGGTGAGCGAGCAAGGTTTCCAGGTCATCAATCACGACGTTTCTCCCCTTTTTCGGCATCGAGCACTTCCCCTTGCAGCATATAGTTCAAAACTGTCGCTTGATTCTCATCCTGTCTCCCCGACCATCATCCCGATGTCCGAGCCGGACACAGGGGAACCATAACGTTTCTAAGACAAGGGTGACGACCTCGGGTCGACCAGGTTGTCGAGGGCTTCCGAAGTCCTCTACTCCCGTTCGATATATCCGCGCCGCTAAGCCTCGAAAGCCTGCTGAAGCTGACTGACCGTGAAGGGCTTGGCGAGGAAAGCCACGCCCGCGCCGAGGTCGCCCGGCCTTGGATGGCCCGAAATCAGGATGACTCGGACTGCGCCTCGGTCGAGGGCTTCGCCCATCAGCCGGAGGCCGCTCGGTTCGCTATCGAGATTGATGTCCGTGAGCAGACAGTCGAAACTGTTTTCGGCGAGGGCGCGGCGCGCCTGATCAAGCGAGAAGGCGGTGGTGACGGCGAAACCCAGCGACTGGACCATATCCCCCAGCAACTGGTTGACCAGCAGATTGTCCTCGACGACGAGCACCCTCTCGGGACGCTTTTCCATCCACCCGCAGCTCCGGCTCCTGTCCACCGACTTTTATGAAACTCACCGTGGGTCCAACGGGTTCCGCCAAAGGCAAAGGCCCCCGCTCCGGGGGCGGGGAGCGAGGGCCGACCTGACGTTCGTCACGCAGGCGGGGCGCGATGAGCTCCCCGAGCAACAGGGGGGAATCCCGAGGGTCATCGCAACCGCCAAGCCCTTCTAGGCCGCCGAACCTGTCGCCTGTATGAACGGTTCGGTCATTTGGGGGTGCCTTTCGGGCGTGGATCGTCCCAATTGAACGCCCTGTCCGATACGGGCCCTCCATAACGCTGATTCGACAGCCTGACGATCGAACGGCCATTTTGCGCGTCCACCACCGTCCATCCCTGAAGAATGAGGTCGGCCGGTCCGGACCCGCGAGCGAAGGCAATGGTTATGGTCCCGAATTCAGGGTGCTTCGGATCGCGCGCCTCGACTGCGACAATTCCCGGCGGGGGCGAGGCTGTGATGCGCGCGAACCTGCTTATGTCCTTGCGCGGGTCGATGAGCACCGAAAGCGGCGAATCGCGCACGGGCCATCGCGATACCTGTCGCACCGAATAGTCGATCATCCACAGCGCGCTGCCGTCACCGACGATCAAAAGGGGGACACCCTTCTGATATTGGAAACGCACCCTGCCAGGCTGCTTGAGGCTCAGCTTGCCTGAGACCGTCTTGCCCTTCTGGTCCGTCTGCACGAAGTCCGCGGTCATTGTGGTGACGGCGCGGAGATGCGCGGAGACCTCAGCCAGCGGGCTGCTCTCGGCGGCGGAGGGAGCGGCGGCGATCACGACCGCGATCAAAGGAGCGAACAAAGCACGCATGGTCATCCTGTATATAATTTGGAGCGTTATGGCGCGGACGCCCTGAATTGGAAATGAAGGCGTCGGGCCGAATGGTTTCGCAACCGGACCTCGCCTCCTATGTTCAACTCATGAGCAAACGCCCCCTGACCTCGGCGGAACGCGCCCTGGTCCGATCGGTATTCGGAGAGGCGCTCGATCCGGAACCGGTACGCATCCATCGCCGGCGCTGGTGGCGCTTTCAGCCTAAGGACGTGGTGATGGCGCCCGACGGCAATATCTGGTGTCATCCGCAAGGCACGCTGTGGCGCGACTGCTACGCGTCGACGCCTCTGCTGATGAAGGCGTTTTTCATTCACGAGATGACTCATATATGGCAGTCGCAGAGGGGCGGACGCTGGTATCTGCCACTGATGCGCCATCCCTTTTGCCGATATGACTATGTGCTGAAACCCGCCAAAGCCTTCGACCGCTATGGCATTGAGCAACAGGCAGAAATTGTGTCAGATGCCTTTCTGCTGGCTCACGGCATGGCACGCAGGGGCAAACCGGCCTTGAGGGAATATTTGGCCGTCCTGCCCTTCCCGATCATCCATCTGGAGACCAGGGTGGACGGGGATTTTGATAAATTGCCCATTTCCCCTAAAGCTTGCCCATGATCCCAACCGGTCTGCTCGGCGGCAGCTTCAATCCCGCGCACTACAGCCATCGCCATGTCAGCCGCTTCGCGATACGAGCCCTGGCACTCGAAGAGATATGGTGGCTCGTCTCGCCTGGCAATCCACTGAAGAATGAAGCGCCGGACATGGCGCCGCTGCCGGCCCGGCTCGCATCGGCTCACAGGCTGGCTCGGCGCGCGCCGATCCGGCCGACGACCATCGAGACGCAGCTGGGCACGCGCTACACCGCCGATACCGTCCGGAAACTCGTTCGCCTGCATCCGGAGCGGCGCTTCATCTGGTTGATGGGTTCAGACAATCTTGCCCAATTCGACCACTGGCGCGACTGGCGCGGTATAGCGCGCACGGTCACCATTGCTGTTTTCGCTCGCCCAGGTTATGATGGGCGTGCCCGCACCTGTAAGGCGATGGGCTGGTTGCGGCGTTTCGTCCGGCCCGCTGCCAAGGCGAAAGAGTGGACGAACTGGAGACCGCCGGCCCTCGTGCTGCTGCACTTCTATCCTGATCGCGGTTCCGCAACGCGGCTCCGAGCCAAGGACCCAGGCTGGCATCTTTCCCATAGCAACAAGGGCCTGCGTGATCGCGTGACGCGCCGGCCGCTTCCCCAGGAGGTACATTGACCGCCCATAGCAGCATCAGGTCGACGACCGACGATGCAGATTCTTCGGCCCGTCTCCACGAGATCGTGCTGAAATCCCTGGACGATGATCAGGCCGTCGAGACCGTCTCGATCCCGCTGGCCGGCAAATCGTCGATCGCCGATTATATGGTGATTGCCTCCGGTCGCTCGACCCGGCAGGTAGCTTCGATGGCGACGAAACTCGCCGACAGAATCAAGGCGGAGACCGGCAGGGCCGTTCGCATTGAAGGCCTGCCCACCGCCGATTGGGTGCTCATCGACGCGGGCGACGTCATCGTCCACCTGTTCCGCCCCGAGGTGCGCAGCTTCTATAATCTCGAGCGGATGTGGAATTTTGGCGACGCGCCTGCGGCGGTCGCGGCGCAAGCCTGATCTGTCCGACGGCGGCAAAAGGCTGAGAGCATATTGCTGCTGCATATCGTCGCCAGGGGCAGGATAGGCCGAAGCCCCGAAGCCGAGCTCGTCGATCGCTATATGAAGCGGATCGCCTGGCCGACGCGTCTGACCGAATTGGCGGACAGTGGCGGCAAGATGCCTGCTCGCGAATCAGGAACTGTCCTCGTCATGCTCGACGAGCAAGGCGAACAGCTTGGCTCGACGGCTTTCGCCAAAAGGCTCGATCGCTGGCGCCAGGAGGGCCGACGCGAGGCGCGTTTCCTGATCGGGGGCGCTGACGGCTTCGCCGAGTCCGAGCGGCGCGAGGCAGACCTGCTGATCGCATTCGGCCGCGCGACCTGGCCTCATCTGATGGCGCGCGCCATGCTTGCCGAGCAACTCTACCGCGCGACGACGATCCTGGCGGGTCATCCTTATCACAGGGAAGGGTGATGCGCGCGCGACACGTCCCGGTCTGCCGGCGCCGTGAAGCGGGCGAGGCTTTGCTGTGCAGGCCGTCGGGCTCGCCCTCGCACGCTATCCCCCATCATCCGACTATCCGATCTCCCCGGTTCCGTCGCAGCGGACTGTTGGCTTTAGCCTTCCTCGCCCTGCTGCCCAGTCCGGCGCTCGCCCTTAAACGCGATCCGGTCATCGCCGAGCAGCAGCGCGCGCTCGCCTCGGCCAAACGGGGCGCGGAGACGGCCGAGCGGCGGGCGGCAATGCTGGAGCACCAGGCACGCGCCGCCCGTCGCGCCGCCGAACGCACCCGCGCCGAGCGGGCCGCCGCCGCCGCCGCTATCCAAGCGGCCGAGGCGCGCATCGCTGCCGCCGAGGCGCAGGCGGCGATCATCGATCGGCTGCGCGCCCGGCAACATATCCGCCTCGCCGAGCAACAGGGCCCGATCGTGCGGCTCGCCGCCGCGCTCCAGATCATGGCGCGCCGCCCTTCCGCTCTGGCTCTGGTGCAGCCTGGTTCGGTCGAGGACCTCGTTCATGTCCGTGCATTGCTTGGCTCGGCGCTTCCGGAAATCCGCGCACGGACCGCGGGCCTCCGCGCCGAGGTGGCGCGCGGCGACGCGCTTCGGCGCCAAGCGGACCGGGCTCTCGAAGAGTTGCGCAGGGAGCGACGGCGACTGGAGATCGGCCGAGCCGCTCTCGCGCGGGTCGAGGCCGATCAGCGTCGCCGCTCGCAAGGACTTGTCGATGACGCCATGGCTGAACAGGACCGCATGATTGCGATGGGAGAGAAAGCGCGGGACATCGCGCAGCTGATCGACGACCTCGGTGACCAGGCCGATATTCGGAACCGGCTTGCCAGCTTGCCTGGTCCGCTGCGGCGCCCGCTCGTGCCGGGGCAAACGCCACCTCCGCCCCCCGAAATGGTCCGCCTCGCCATGGACGCCCGGCGACCACCACCTTATCGGCTGCCGGTCTTCGGACGGATCGTCACCGGCATGGGAGAAATTTCCGAAGCGGGCGTGCGCGCGAAAGGCATCACGCTTGCCGCAGCGCCTGCCGCGATCGTGGTCTCCCCGGCGCAGGGGCGGATTGCCTATGCCGGCCCCTTCCGCAGCTATGCCGGGATAGTCATCATCGACCATGGCAATGGCTGGTCGAGCCTGGTGACCGGGCTGGACCGCCTCGCTGCGCGCGCCGGCCAGGAGGTCATCCAGGGAAGCCCGATCGGCCTGGTCGCTGCCCGCTCCCGCCGGGTGACGGTGGAGCTGCGCCACCGTGGCCAAGCCGTGGACATCATGCCGATACTCTCGGACGAATGACCCCGATGCGCCGAAATCAGCCCGAAACAACCCCCGCTTCGCGCGTCAGCATAGCGGCAGACTGCACCGAGGCTCTTCCGGACCACATTTATCCCATGGTCGAACAACCGCTCACCCTATTTCGCGCTCTGCGAAAAAGCTGTACCATAGCCCTCTTTTGATGGGGATCGCCCAATTGATGACCAAGACCCTGTTGCGTTCCGCCGCGCTGTTTGGTGCCGGCATTTTGGTGGCCACGATCACGCCCGCGATCGGTGCGGTCGACGTGGGGACCTACAAGGAACTCGACCAGTTCATGAACGTGTTCGAGCGGGCGCGCTCGGACTATGTGGACAAGGTCGATGACCGCACGCTGATCAAAGGCGCCATCGAGGGCATGCTCGCCAGCCTCGATCCGCACAGCAGCTATCTCGACGCACGCGACCGGCGCAACATGCGTACGCAGACCGAAGGCGCCTATGGCGGCCTCGGCCTTTCGGTCACGATGGAAGACGGAGCAGTCAAGATCATGACGGCGCAGGAGGACACGCCGGCGCAGAAGGCGGGTCTCAAGACCGGCGATTTCATCACCCATCTCGACAGCCGGCTGCTATACGGTGGCACGCTGGACGAGGCCGTCGATCAGATGCGCGGCAAGCCCGGCAGCAAGATCACGCTGACCGTCGTCCGTCCCGGTCGCGACAAGCCGTTCGATGTCACGCTGATCCGCGAACTGATCCAGCTCAAGCCGGTCAAGTGGGAGGTCAAGAATCAGGTTGGGATCATCAACATCAACACGTTCGTCAACTCCAACACCGGCGACTCGGTGAAGGCGGCTATCGCCGGTATTCAGAAATCGCTCGGGCGCGATCCCCTCGGTTATGTGGTCGATCTGCGATCCAATCCCGGCGGGCTGCTCGACCAGGCGATCGAGGTTTCCGATATCTTCCTCGAGCGAGGCGAGATCGTCTCGCAGCGCGGTCGCGAAAAAACCGATATCGAGCGCCGCTACGCCACGCCGGGCGATCTCGCGCACGGCCTGCCGATCATTGTCCTCGTCGACGCGGGCTCGGCATCGGCGGCGGAGATCGTGGCGGGGGCGCTTCAGGACCAGAAGCGCGCGCTGGTGATGGGCGAGCGCAGCTTCGGCAAGGGCTCGGTCCAGACGGTGATCGAGCTCAGTGACGAGACGGCGCTCAAGCTCACAACCGCGCGCTATTACACGCCTTCCGGCCGGTCGGTCCAGGAGGGCGGAATCAACCCCGACATCGTCGTGCCGCAACTGAGCGACAGCGACTATAAAAGCCGGCCGCGCCTGCGGGAAGCCGATCTGCGCCGCCACTTGATCAACGAGGCGAAGATCGACGACAAGGTGCTGGAGGATGATGGCAAGCCCGATCCCCGTTTCATCCTTACCGCAGAAGCGTTGAAGAAGCAGGGGGTCGACGACTTCCAACTCGACTATGCGGTCAAGGCGATCGCCCGGATGGGCCAGCCTCTCCTCCGCACGGCGGAGAACTGGCCGAAGGCGGGCGCGCGTTAGGGCGCGCCTCCCTTGGCAGGCAGGGTCGTTGAAACTATACCCTGCCGATGACCCGCTTCACCCAGGCCCGGCTCGCCGCTTTGCTCCTGCCGGCCGTGTTGATTGCCGGCGCGCTGGGGTCGCAATATGTCGGCGGACTTTATCCCTGCGAGATGTGCCATTGGCAGCGATGGCCGCATTATGGCGCGATCGTACTGGCGTTGCTCGCCTTCCTTCTTCCCGAAAAGCCGTGGGGACGGGCGCTGCTGGCACTCGCCATCCTCGCGATTCTCGGCAGTGGAGCGATCGGCACCTTTCATGCGGGCGTCGAATATCACTGGTGGCCCGGCATCACACGCTGTGCGGCGGCGCTGGCTGGCGGATCGAGCGCAGACGTCCTCGCGCAGATCATGGCGATGCCGGTGATATCCTGCGATCGGCCGCAATGGACGCTGCTCGGTATCTCCCTCGCGGGTTTCAACGCGATCTTCTCGCTTCTCGGCGGCGTAGGGATCGCCCTTCTATGGAGACGTAGGGCATGAGCGGGGAGAAGCAACGCGAGAGCATGCTCCGGGTCGATCAGGCGGGCGAATATGGCGCCACGCGAATCTATGCCGGACAGCTCGCGGTCATGGGCCAGCGCGGGCCGGACGCCCGTTCCATCGCCCGCATGGCCGAGCAGGAATCGCGTCACCGCGCACTGTTTGACCGTATGATCGCCGAGCGCGGCGTCCGTCCGACAGCGCTCCAGCCGCTGTGGAATGTCGCCGGCTTTGCGCTCGGGGCGGCCACGGCGCTGATCGGGCCCAAGGCGGCGATGGCCTGTACCGCGGCCATCGAGACCGAAATCGACCGGCATTATGGGGAGCAACTCGATCAGCTGGGGGATTCCGATCCGGAACTTCATGCGACCATAGCCGCGTTCCGCCGTGAGGAAGCCGAGCACCGCGAGATCGCAATCGCGGCAGGCGCGGAACAGGCGCCGGGCTACCCGGTCTTGTCAGGTGCGATCCGTCTCGGATGCCGCCTTGCCATTCAACTCTCACGCCACATATGATGCCGGATACTATAGGAGCCGCGCCGATGAGAATGTCTCGCTTCCTGACATCGGCGTTGGCCGTGGGCGTTTTGACGACCGGCCTTGTCGCCGCACCGGTCGCGGCGCAGCGCAGCGAGAAGGTGCTCACCATCTTCGGCAGCGATAAATGCCCGACGAGCAATGGCGACGAGATCGTCATCTGCCGCCGTCTGCCCGAAGAGGAGCGCTATCGGATCCCGCGGGAGCTTCGCGAGACCGGTGAGCGCGGCAACGAGACCTGGGGGGATCGCGCTGCGAGCATCGAATATGTCGGGCGCAGCGGCACGAACAGCTGCTCGCCCGCCGGCGCGGGAGGCGCGAGCGGCTGTTTCCGCGAGATGGCCCGCAAGGCCTGCGAGGAAGATAAGGCCCAGGGCAAGAAGTGCGGGATAAAGTTCTGATCCGCCCGCGCTGGGCCAACAACGCGCACCCGGCTCATCGCCGCCTCGACCTTGCCGCGCGTACATGGCTTGAGCAGCAATTGGTCTCCGCGCGCACCGTCACCCGATCGTCGTCGGTCATGAAGATCACCGGCAACGACGGACGCTCTTGCCGGGCCAGCTGAGCCGAGGACCAGCCGTCGCCGCCACGGTCTAGCCGCACGTCAGTGATGAGGAGATCGAAGCCGCCGTGCGCAAGCCGATCCAACGCTGCGATCCCGTCGTCGACCCAGAGCACCTTCATATCCTCGCACCCGGATGATCCGATTGCCCACTTGGCCGGTTCATCGCACGCGGGCTATCGCTTCCCTGAGCTTGCCGAGCGAGAATGGCTTGTGCAGCACCGGCCCCGGTGCCGCCAGACCCTCGCCATAACCGGTCATGTAAATGACGGAAAGGTCGGGGTTCTGTTGAGCGGCCTTGCGGGCCAGAGCGAAGCCGGTCATCCGCGGCATCCTGACATCAGTGATGAGGAGATCGACGGCGAATCCGCACCGTGCGAGCCATTCGAGCGCGAGAGTGCCGTCCGGCGCTTCATAAACATCATGCTTCAGCTCGCGAAGCATGTCGCCCGTCGATTCCCGGATCAAAAGATCGTCATCGACGCATAATATCCGCATGATCTCCGGCTCCCGAATTACGTCAGGGTATACGCCCGAAAATACCAATCCGATGATCCCGCGTTTCTACTTAGGTCGCGCTCGATTGATCGCCGGAGCAGGTGCCCTGACAAACGCCCGAGGCTGGAACGATATCCTGCCGGCACGTTCACCGCGCCGAAAGGCGAATGGAGTTAATCGGCGCCATGAAGTCGCTCAACGTCCTGGGCCTGCTAATCGCCGCGATTCCCGCCCATGCTGCGCCAAAGCCGGCCGAATCACACGAACCTCGCATCAGCACGCTCGTGGTGTTCGGTACCGATCCCTGCCCGCAAAGCAGCGATGAGGAGATCATCGTCTGTGCCCGACAACCGGAGAGCGAGCGCTACCGCATTCCCGAGCAGTTTCGTAACAAACGGCCGGAGGAGCCAGGCCTGAGCTGGGCCACGCGGGTACGTACCCTGGACATGGTCAGCCGGCGCGGAATTCCGAACAGCTGCTCACCGATCGGCAGCAACGGTCAGACCGGTTGTCTACGTCAGTTCCTGGAGGCGGCGCGGGCAGAGCGCGAGGCGGCCAAGCGAGACGAGTAGGGTTGCACATCACCGCTCATATTGCCGAGGATGGCGAAGCGTTAACTCTTCCGCTCCGCGATGCTTTGCCTATACTGCGCGCGCGAAGGACAGATGAAAGCGATCGATCCGGACTTGCTGCTCAGGGCCTATTCCATCGGCGTGTTCCCGATGGCGGACAGCCGCGCGGCCGACGATGTCTATTGGGTCGAGCCGAAGAAGCGCGGGATATTGCCGCTCAACCGCTTCCGACTCTCGAGGTCGCTTGCCAAGACGATCAGGTCGAACCGGTTCACTGTCAGCGTTGACCACGCTTTTGCGGACGTCGTCGCGCAATGCGCCGCGAGCACCGAGGATCGCCCGGACACCTGGATCAATCCCGCGATCGAGCGGGCTTATGCCGATCTTCATCGGCGGGGACATGCCCATTCGATCGAGACGTGGCAAGGTGGCCGCCTGGTCGGCGGACTCTATGGTGTGAAGCTCGGCGGTGCCTTTTTCGGCGAAAGCATGTTCAGCCGCGAAAGCAACGCTTCGAAGGTCGCGCTCGCCTGGCTGGTGGCGAGACTGCGCGCGGGCCGCTTTCGGCTGCTCGATTGCCAGTTCATCACCGATCACCTGCGCTCGATGGGTGCAATCGAAGTCAGCCGCGATGATTATGTCGCATTGCTGGACTCCGCGCTCGGTTTCGCCGGCGCGGGTTCCGTCTCCGAAGCAGCCTGGCCGCGCGCCGATTTCTTCGCGCTCGACGTTGTGCCCCCGCCCGACGCGGCCGATCCCGAAAGGCGCACGGTATCGGGGCCGATATCCGGATGCACCATCGTGCAGCTCTTGGGCCAGACGTCGTAGACCGGATCCTCCACGGCGTTGAGCGAGGGCGACTCCTTGAAAAGCCAGCCCGAGAACACGCGACGCCAGGTACCATCGCGGCCGCGCACGTCGGTCTGGATGAACGCCCCCGTCAGCTGTTGATCCTCCCACGGCGCAGTCGTTTCGCAAGCACGGAGCCGCAAGACCACGTCGCCGACGCGGATCGCCTGCCCCGGCCGCAGCGTGAACTCGCGCGAAACACCATTGCGTTTGTTGAGCAGTCCGATCACCGCAATCCGCTTGCCCAGCGGCGTTCCTTCGGTCACGAGCGGCTTGCCCGACACCTTTGCGGTCGTCGGCGCGGCGGCCTCGGGGACCGGTCCATCGGCTGCGGAGCTGGTATCTCCCGCGGGCGCCAAGGCTGTTTCCGGCGAGGGAGCCTGCTCCTCCGATTGGACTGCCTCCGTCGGCGCCTGCTCCTGGCTGACGGCCTGCCAGCCGATGATGCCGGCCAGGCCGCCGAGCGCTATGGCGCCCAGCGTCCACGGTCTCACGGCTTGGGAGCCTCCGCGGCGCCGGTTTCCGGGGGTGGCGTACTACCGCCCGACTTGTTGATGAACTGGCCCACCATGCTCATCAGGTCCATCGCCCCCTGCGTGTCGGCGATGGTATCGCCATCCCTGAGCGCGACGCTATCGCCGCCAGGGATCAGCGATATGAATGTCGAGCCCAACAGCCCTTCGGAGGTGATCGCGGCACTGCTGTCCGAGGGCAGTTTCACGGCCGGATCGATCGCCATGGTCATCTTGACTTGGAAGCTCTGGGTATCGAGCTGCTGATCGATCACCGTGCCGACCTTCATGCCCGCCACCCGGACCTCGCTACCGATATTGACGCCGATCGAATTGGGAAAGAGCGCGGAGATATGGATCGCGCCCTCCTTCGTGCCACCGCCGGTCCTCGCCCAGGCGAACCAGACGAACCAGACGGCAAACAGCACGACGAAAAGTCCGACCAGCGCCTCGCCGACATTATCGCGGAACAACGACTTCATGATTCAGTTCGGGCTCCAAGCCTCATAGTCGCCGGTGGCGGCAGCGCGCACGCCTCCCCGCTCCAACGCGCCGGCGGGTCGATAAGCCTCGTCGGTGCCGGTCATGTTGGGCAGAGGCGCCTTCTGCCAGTCGCGTGGCTCGGGCATGCGGTCCGGGGTGATATCCGTGCTGTGATGCAGCCAGCCATGCCATTCCGGCGGGACTCGGCTCGCATCGTTCGAGCCCGAATAGATGACCCAGCGGCGCTTGCGGCCGTCGGTGGTCTCGCCGCCCTCGAAATAGACGTTACCGAGCGCGTCCTCGCCGACGCGGGAGCCGTTCCGCTTGCTCCACAGCAGCGTTCCGATCGTCGCGCCGTTCCACCAGGTGAAGATCTTTTTGAGCATCGACTCTCGCTTAGACGTTGCGCCCCATCGCGCGCAACCGTTTAGGGATTTTTCCAGATGACCTTGTCGCCCGGGACGATCCCGTTCGCCGCAGCAAGACCGCCTCCGATCTCCAGTACCGCACCGGCAGGTCCGATCGAGTTCACCGGCACAAGATCGTTGGGAGTACCATGTACGATGTTCGAGATTGTGCCGTCGGGGCGGATGAAGATGATATCGAGCGGGATATAGGTATTCTTCATCCAGAAGCTCGCGAAGCGCGGCGGCACCATCGGAAAGATCATGCCATGGTCGGGCGGCAGGCTGTCGCGATACATCAGTCCTCGAGCTTGCTCCGCATCGGTTCGGGCCACCTCGACCTGGAACTGGACCTTGCCCTTCGCGGTCCGTACCTCCAGGGGAACCAGCGCGGGCCGACCTGGCAGGTGCCGGTCAGCCGCACGAGGCTCTCCCGAAGCACATCCGGCGACCGACAGAAGGCCGAGCGCCAGAACGGCCGGTAGCCATCCCGCCCTTTTCATGGGATCAGCCGGCGATCAGTTCGACCGCGAGTGGCCCCTTGCGGCCTTCGGCGATGCGGGCCTTCAGCCTGGTCTCCGGAGCAAGATCGGCGAGCCCGGCGCGGCGCACGGTCTCCATGTGGATGAAAATGTCCTGGCTTTCGCCTTCGCGCACAAGAAAGCCATAGCCTTTCAGGCGGTTGAACCATTTGACGATCACAACCTCGGGATCCCCCGCCTGGTCGATGAGCTGGGTGGGGTCCACCCGATCTGCCGCCCGTTTAGCGATCATGTCCGGATCGGGCCCCGTTGCCGTCGAAAGATCGATGGCGAGAATGCGGCGGGCCTGCAGCCCGCGATCGCGCACCACCACCTCACAGGCCACACGCGCTCCCTCCGGCAAAGTGCGCCGGCCATGATCGCGCAGCACCGAGAAATGAACCAGCACGTCGCCGCGATCACCGTCGCCCGCAATGAAGCCGAAACCCCGCGTCGCATCGAACCATTTCACGGTCCCAACAACGGTTTCGGCGGGCTCGCCTGTAGCCATCGACGCACGTTCCTGTCCGTCGGTCGAGCTGACATCGCGCAACGTCACAGACGCGACAGACTGTTCATTCATCGTCAGACACCTGCTGCTCGGGACTGAAGCCTAGCACATAACGCCATTGAAACGAAGCTATTCCGGACTCACATGACGCCATTGCGCGCTTTCGGCTATAGATCAATATCCGCGTCCGCCGGATCGGCCTCAAGAATGCGAAAAATAAGGTCGAGCGAATGGCCCGCCCGCGCCATCGCGGCGATCCAACGGCGTTTCTGGTCGCGATCGGGCGGCGTTTCCGCAAAAGGGCCGATCCGTCGGCGGCGCGCATAACGCAGCGCGGCCCGCTCCGCCTCCTCGGCATTCTCCTCCATGACCTGCTGCGCCAGCTCGCTGTTCACACCGGCTATCCGCAGCGCGCTCCTGACCCGTGCCGCGCCATAGCCGCGCCGCAACATCGAATCCGATCGGACGATGGCGAAGCCACGGTCGTCGATGAAGCCCTTATCGGCGAAACGGCGAACGAGCAGCTCAACTTGGGGCTCTCCCGGTCCCTGCCAGCCACGTTCTCGAAGCTTGCGTGCCAGATATCGGGACAACCTGGCACCCGTCGTCGCGTAACGCGCGACATAATCGAGCGCCGCGCGTTCGAGAGCTTCGGCATCAAGAGGCGTACCGGCTTTGCAAGGTGATCGAGGCATGCGCCATGATTGTGCCACAGTCGGGCCGGATTTTGAACGCGCACCTCGGTTTATGGTGCATATGAGCAAGGCTGGTCAACGTTAGGCGCCGCCCCCGGAGGTGCGATGCCGGCGGATCGGTCCGGCAAGGCTTCTGGAAGTGCAAAGGAACGACACCCTGATGGCCCTGGTGCCCACGCCGACAGTCGATACGCTGCCGCGCCGTTTCTCGGATTTTGACACGCTCACCGCCGCGCTCGACTATGCGGCGACGGGCGCTCGCGGGCTGAACTTCCATGATGCGCGCGGAACCCTGACGCAGCCCTATCCTTATGCGACCCTGCGTGCCGATGCGATCGCCAATGCCGGACGGCTTGTCGCAGCTGGCATAAGACCAGGTGACCGCGTCGCGCTGGTCGCCGAGACCGGCCCTGACTTTGCGGCGATGTTCTTTGGGGCGGTCTACGCCGGGACCTGGCCCGTGCCGTTGCCGCTGCCGACATCGTTCGGGGGCAAGGGCAGTTATATCGATCAGCTCGCCGTCCAACTGGGCAGCTCCGATCCACGGCTGTTTCTGTTCCCGGCGGAGCTCGAGGAAATGGCATCGGAGGCGGCCCGGCTGCGTGGCGTCCAGGCCATCAGCTACGAGGCCTTCGGCGAGCGCGACCCTCTCGATGCGAAGCCAAGGCAGGCGAGCCCCGACGATGTCGCCTACTTGCAATATTCCAGCGGATCGACGCGCTTTCCCCATGGCGTCGCAGTTAGCCATCGCGCGCTGCTGAACAATCTTGCGGCACATGCCTGGGGGATGGCGGTCGAACCGCAGGACCGCTGCATCAGCTGGTTGCCCTGGTACCATGACATGGGATTGGTGGGCTGCTTCCTGTCGCCTATCGCGAACCAGGTTTCGGTCGACTATCTGAAAACAGAGGACTTTGCTCGCCGTCCGCTCGCCTGGCTCGATCTTATCAGCCGGAACGAAGGCACCTCGATCAGCTATTCTCCGACTTTCGGCTACGACATCTGCGCGCGACGCATGTCGAGCCAGACGCGGGCGTCCGAGCGGTTCGATCTTTCGCGCTGGCGTCTGGCCGGCAATGGTGCCGACATGATCAGGCCGGACGTGATGCAGGCATTCGTCGATGCATTTTCCGAGGCCGGTTTCAAGGCGACGGCGTTCCTGCCGAGCTACGGACTGGCCGAAGCGACGCTCGCGGTCTCGATCATGCCGCCCGGCGAAGGAATCGTCATCGAACTGGTCGAGGAAACCGAGCTCTCGGGAGGCGACCACCGCCAGGATCGGCCCCGCCGCTATCGTTCCGTCGTCAACTGCGGCAAACCGGTCCGGGACATGGCCGTCGAGATCCGCGACGAAGATGGATCGCCATTGCCTGAGAAAATGATCGGCAAGCTCTGGGCCCGGGGGCCGTCGATAATGCAAGGCTATTTCCGCGACGACGAGGCCACCGCCGCCTGCCTGGTCGACGGGTGGCTCGACACCGGCGACATGGCATATATCTCAAACGGCTATATCTACATTGTCGGCCGCGCCAAGGACATGATCATCATCAACGGCAAGAACCATTGGCCACAGGATATCGAGTGGGCGGTGGAGCAGCTGCCGGGCTTCAAGGCAGGCGACATTGCGGCCTTCGCGATCACGACGCCCGGTGGCGAAGAGACGCCGGCCGTGCTCGTCCAATGCCGGACCTCCGATCCCGAAGAGCGTGCGCGGCTACGCAATCAGATTCGCGAAAAGGTCCGCGCGATAACAGGCATGCACTGCGTGGTCGAACTGGTGCCGCCTCGGACCCTTCCCAAGACCAGTTCAGGCAAGCTCAGCCGCGCCAAGGCCCGCAATCTCTATCTTGCCGGCGAGATTCAGGGCTACGACATCGCCGCCTGAGGCGGCGGATCTCCCCGCACGATCGGCACCCACTGCGACCGACGCTCCTTGGCTTCGTTTTGTCGATGACGACGCCGCTGTGAAAAGCCCTCGCCGGCCACGATCGACAATGCGGCGACTTGGACGTCGATCACGGAGCCAAGTGCGCCGACGCTTGATCCGTTACGCCAGCAAGTATCTGAAAATACGCCAGTAAACCTAAATCCCCGGCAGTCGAGGGTAAGGAACAATACTAATATAAATTGCCCCTCCTCTAATCGATTGTCGGACCTGCACAAAAACCGACGAACGAGGAAAGATGTTGCTGGCCTTCTCCGGGAATCTAGCCGCACTGAGCGAGCGGCAGCATGACTGGGCCGGAAGGAACCATTCCGCGTCATCCTGCGGGATCAGATTGGAATATACCGGCATCTGCAACTCCAGCCTCAGCCGGCGCTTCGGTCTTCCGTTCAATCACCGGGCTCTGGGTCATGAAATCGCCCTCCGCGACATCCTGGCATATCGCGAGATCAAGGCGACTTTGACCAACAACGCGCGCCTCCTCGCGGAAGCCGCCGATCATTGCCGAGCGCTCGACAGCCACGTTGCGCTCAGGCGCGCGGCCATCGAACGGGCGAGCTTTGCCGCGCTGGTTCGGGCGAGACTGGAGCTACTCGGTTTCAGGTTGACCATTGCTCCGGGCCGCCTCCAGTGGATACGGTTGCTGCTGTCGGGACTGATCTATGGCCTCGCCGGCGATGATCGCTCGCTGATACGCCGTCTCGCGCGCGCAGAGGCCCGCATGGGCGACACATTGCGACTGCGGCTTACCGATGCCGCGCTGGATCCGGAGATCGTCGGATGGGTGGAGGCAGCTTTGCAGACGGTGCTGCCCGCAGGGATCTCCCGCGCGTCATGATGCTGCGGTGCCGGCTTTGTGACCGACCGGCGGGCATCGGCGATTTGGGGTAGTGTGGGATTGGGCATATATCATGCAAGACAAGAGATATCCGGCCCATGTTCGCCGTCAGGGCGCTCTGTACGAAGCCAAGCTCGTCGATTTGCCGAATTGTCTGGCCTATGGTCCGACGGCCCGTGAGGCAGAGCTTCGCGCCGAAGCAGCGCTCGTCATCTACCTCAGGGCAGGTTTCAGAATGCCCCCGCCTTCGCTCGTCCGAAATCACCCCAACCTCAGTCATGATTATATCGCCTATCTCAGGGCACCTTCCCGCGAAGCGACCATCGCTGCCGCCGTCGGCCCGGCGCCGCTGGATCGCGCCGCGGTTTAGCTGAAGCTTCCGGCCAAACGGGCCAGCCCCTTGCGCTCAATGACACCCGCCGCTATGTGCGCGCCTCTCGACCCTGGAGGAGTGTAGCTCAGTTGGTAGAGCATCGGTCTCCAAAACCGAGGGCCGTGGGTTCGAGTCCCTCCACTCCTGCCATGGTCCGCAAGGTCGATGGCTGGCGGGCCAAAGGGGTCGAGAGAAGGTAGCGAGGTCAGGTCCGACGGCCGCAGGCTGATAAAGTGGACCGCGACCTCATGCCGCATTTATATGGGTTATTCGAGCTCGAGCAGTTCGGGCAGGACAGGCGAGGACGTGGCGAGGACTTCACCCGGCGAGTTTATCAACCAGGTCAAGGCCGAGACGAAGAAAGTCGTTTGGCCGTCCCGGAAGGAAACCGTGACAACCACCATCATGGTGGGAATCATGACGACGCTGCTGGCGTTGTTCTTCTTCGGAATCGACCAACTCTTCGCGGCGCTTGTGAAGTTCCTGCTTTCGCTCGTGGGCTGAAGCCTTTTGGATTACCGCGATCTCGAGCCGGCGATGAAAGCGTCCGCCTCAAAATCGCTCTGACACGGAGACGTTGGCGTTCATGGCGCGCTGGTACATCATTCACGCCTATTCGGGCTTCGAGAACAAGGTCAGGGAGACGATCCTGGCCGATGCCGCGCGCCTGGGACTGGAGCAGCTCGTCGAGGCGATCGAGGTGCCGACCGAGAAGATCACCGAAGTTCGCCGCGGCAAGAAGATCACGTCGGACCGGAAATTCTTCCCCGGCTATGTGCTCGCCAAGCTCAGCATGAACGACGACGTCTATCACCTGGTAAAGAACACGCCGAAGGTGACGGGCTTTCTCGGTTCATCCGGCAAGCCGCAGCCGATCAGCGAGGCCGAAGCCGCGCGCATTCTTCACACCAAGGATGAGGCCGCCGCCGCGGCGCCCAAGGCCAAGCTCAAGGTCGATTATGAGATCGGCGATCAGGTTAAGGTTCTCGATGGTCCCTTCGCCAGCTTCAACGGCACTGTGGAGGAACTCGATTTCGATCGCAGCCGCGTCAAGGTTTCGGTTTCGATCTTCGGTCGTGCGACGCCGGTCGAGCTCGAATTTGAGCAGGTCGAGCGGGTCAAATAGCCGGCGCGGGAAATAAGCGGCATCCCGGCGAAGCCAGGGATCTTGTTGGGCGGGGACGGGCTGAAGCTCCGAACCCACTCCCGAGATGCCAGCGGCCGCTGGTATGACGATTCGGAATTCCGGCTAAAACCGGAATGTGCCTTTGAGGCACGAAAGCTGCGGGAGGCGCTCCGGAAGGGCGCCGCATGAACCGCTAAACTTGAACGGGAGGATCGCAGGAAAGTAGCTTCACTTTCGGCTTCGCGATCGGGCCCACTAAAGAGTGAGTGAAACATGGCTAAGAAGATTACGGGCTATATCAAGCTCCAGGTGCCCGCTGGAAAGGCGAACCCGTCGCCGCCGATCGGCCCCGCGCTCGGTCAGCGCGGCGTCAACATCATGGATTTCTGCAAGGCGTTCAACGCCCAGACGGGCGACCAGGAGCCCGGCACGCCGCTGCCGACGATCATCACCGTTTATGCGGATCGCTCGTTCAGCTTCACGACCAAGCAGCCACCGGCCACCTATCTGATCAAGAAGGCGCTGAATCTTAAGTCGGGCTCGAAGGAGCCGGGCAAGGCAAGCGCGGGCAAGATCAAGCGCTCGCAGCTGCAACAGATCGCCGAAGTGAAGATGAAGGATCTCAACGCCAACGATATCGACGCGGCAACCCGCATTATCGAAGGCTCCGCCCGCGCGATGGGCCTCGAAGTGGTGGAGGGCTAAGACGATGGCCAAGCTCAGCAAGAAACAGAAGAACCAGGCCGGCTCGGTCGACCGGGACAAGTTCTACGCCGTTGACGAGGCGATCGCTCTCGCCAAGGCGAACGCCACGTCGAAGTTCGACGAGACGATCGAGGTGGCCCTTAACCTCGGTGTCGATCCACGCCATGCCGATCAGATGGTGCGTGGCGTCGTTACCCTGCCCAAGGGTACGGGTAAGGACGTTCGCGTTGGCGTATTCGCCCGCGGAGCAAAGGCGGACGAGGCGAAGGCCGCGGGCGCCGAGGTCGTTGGCGCGGAAGACCTGCTCGAGACGATCCAGGGCGGCACCGTCGATTTCGACCGCTGCATTGCCACTCCCGATATGATGGGTCTGGTAGGCCGTCTCGGTAAGATCCTGGGGCCGAAGGGCCTGATGCCCAACCCCAAGCTTGGTACGGTAACGATGAACGTTGCCGAGGCGGTCAAGGCGGCCAAGGGCGGCCAGGTCGAGTTCCGCGTCGAAAAGGCCGGAATCATCCACTCCGGGATCGGCAAGGCGAGCTTCCCGGCGGAAGATCTGCGCGCCAATTTCGACGCGTTCGTCGACGCGATCGTCAAAGCGAAGCCGACCGGCGCCAAGGGTAAGTATCTCCAGAAGGCAGCGGTCAGCTCGACCATGGGCCCAGGCGTCCGTATCGACACCGCCGACCTCGGCGCCTGATCGATCTCCCGCGCGAGCGGGCGACGCGAAGTAGGAAGGAGCGGCTGGTCGGCGGACCGGTCGCTCCTTTTCTTTTGAACCTCGTCTTCTTTTGAACACCGTTGCCATGGCGAACCGGCTATGGCGTCCGTCGGAATTCTTTACACTTAGCTGACGCCTAACTGACAACTAGCCGCCGAAAGTCGCACTTTTCCGCTCTTTCTGAAATTGGCACGCTTCTGGCATAAGACAATATGAACTCGCCTTCTGTGGGGGAAGGGCGGGGAGGTGATCCGATGGTGAGTGCCGCATACCGGGGGGTAATTGCGTTGGCTGTCGCCATTGCGATCACCTCTCCCGCCTGGGGCCTGCGCCAGGAGAATTCGACGTGGCTGGAAACCGTTCTCCAGCCGAGCAGTGGTGTTGTGTTTCTGTTTGCCGTGCTGGGCGTGGTCGTGGGGCTCTACGCCAGCCGCAAGCGGCGGGAACCTTGAGGTTCCGCTTCTATGTAGCGTTTGCGTTTGCCAATTCCCCTGTAGTGTAGCGATGCGTACCACCCCCCTGCCCCCGGCCAAAAGGATCGGGCGGCGGGGGTTGTTTTTTGTACCGGGCGATTGACCTGATCCGCGTCCCACGCTTCAAGCGGCGCATGACCGCAACCCTCGAAAAGCTCGAAGCCACCATCGCCGCACGACGCGGCGGCGACTCCAGCGCGTCCTACGTCGCGTCACTGTTCCTGCGGGGCTTGCCCAAGATCGCGCAGAAACTGGGCGAGGAAGCGACCGAGATCGTTATCGCCGCGATGATGGGCGATCCGGTGGCGGTAAAGGCCGAGGCGGCCGATCTGCTGTTCCATCTTCTCGTCCTGCTCGCTGCGGCTGACGTGCCGCTCGCCGATGTCATGGCCGAGCTCGAACGCCGCGAAGGCACCTCGGGCCTGGCCGAAAAGGCAGCCCGCCCCCAATAATCATCGCGTGGAGCAAAGTGATGCCGATCGATCCCGCCGCCCCCTATGACGACAGCAATGTCTTCGCGCGCGTCCTCCGCGGCGAGCTTCCGTCGAAGAAGGTCTATGAGGACGAATTCGCCTTCGCCTTCCATGACATCAGTCCCCAGGCGCCGGTCCATCTGCTCGTTGTTCCGAAGGGCCGCTACGTCTCCTGGGACGATTTCAGCGCGAAGGCGAGCGATACCGAGATTGCCGGCTTCATCAGGGCCATCGGCCACGTCGCCCGCGAGGCTGGCCTCGTCGAGCCGGGATATCGGATGCTCGCCAATGTCGGCCAACATGGCCATCAGGAGGTTCCGCACCTCCATGTTCACCTGTTCGGCGGGCGTCAATTCTACGAGATGGTCTCGCCACCACGTTGATGAAAAGGGGCCGGATCCAGGGAGATCCAGCCCCTTCCCAACGATAGGCCTATTCGCCTCAGAAGCGGAAGCCGAACCCGGCCACGACCTGATTGCGCGAAAAGCCCTGCTCGTAATTGGAATAGCGATATTCGGCCTTCACGAACGCGTTGGGGCTGACCGCATATTCAGCACCGGCACCCACGCGGTAACCATCGAAGTTCCGGCTCCCGCGCACGACGGTCGTGCCGTCATCCAGCGTCCCTTTCGCCCGTGCGTTGGTGTAGCCTGCCTTGGCGTAGAGCAGGGTCCGATCTCCCACGACGGTGCCGATCCGCCCGCCGACATAGAGATCGCGACCCGCCTTGGCGCACAGGCGCGGATCGGCAGCGGTGGCGGAACCAGCGCAAGCCTTGGCAGTCGAATCGCTCGCCTCGGCTTCGATTCCGACCAGACCCATGCCGGTCTGGAAATCATATCCTGCGCCGATGCCGTAGGCCACGGCGTCGTCATGGCCGTTGTTCGACACCCGATCCCATCCGACCAGACCCTCGACGCGGGGGCCGGTGAACGGGGCCCGTCCGCTTGCGTCCTGGGCAAGGGCGGGGGTCGCTGTGCTTGCCGCAAGGAGAGCGGCGACAACGATGCTGCGCATGTTATACTCCATCTGTAATTTCGTCTTCGGAAGATGGTGAAGACGTGGGAGCGCTAGTGCACCACCGCTGCGATAGTTGCATGAACGTCAGATAAACAGCCGGAAATGTTGCATTTTTGCCACGACCTGAGAGCGCGAGCGGGCGGAAGGATGCGCCGGCTTTGCTATATGGTGCTCCTGCCACCGCTGATCGGCGCGGCCCAGTCCGACCGTCAACCGCTCGGCGTCTTTTCCGGTTGGGGGGCGTTTCGCGACGCCCGGCCCGCGCGCTGCTATGCGATCGCTACTCCGGTTCGACGGGCCGGACGCTATCGGAGCTTCGCGTCGGTCGCAATCTGGCCGCGCGAACGAATCAGCGGGCAGATTCATTTTCGCCTGCGCGAACCACGAGCGCCGCGAAGCCCGATCCGGCTGTTCGTCGGGGAGCGGCAGTTTTCGCTGGTCGCCGGCAGCGTCGATGCCTGGGCGCCCGACGCGCGAGCCGACGCCGCGATCATCGCGGCGATGCGCAGTGCCACGTCGATGCGCGTTGCCTGGGTCTCGGCAGACGGCCGCGATCGGTCCGATGGATATCTGCTCAAGGGAGTCGCGACCGCCATCGACACGGCGGCGCTGGGCTGCACACGGCGGTGACCCTGGTTTCCGCCCGTCAGGGGAGGAAATAGATCATTCCCGCATCGCCTCCGCAGCCAACGCATCGGCCTCGATCAGCAGGACATCCTCCGCCAGGCCCTGCACCACCGTTTCGCGGCCAATCAGGACCAGGACGGGCACCGCCAGCGGTGAGACGCGGTCGAGCTTGACGTGGACGATATGCTCGGCGGCGCGCTCGATCAGTGAGCCGAGGCGCCCCACATCGGTCATCTTCGCCCGCGCATCGGCCCAGGCCGCATCGAGCAGGAGGTGATCGGGCTCATAGCGGCGGAGCACGTCGTAGATCAGGTCCGTTGAAAAGGTCACCTGGCGGCCCGACTTCTTCTTGCCCGGATGCTGGCGCTCGACGAGCCCGCCGATGACGGCCACTTCCCGAAAGGCCCGCTTGAGCAGAGCAGAACCTTCGACCCACTGGACGAACTCCTCCTCCAATATCTCGGCGGAAAACAGGCTCTTCGGATCGGTCACCGGCTCGAGCGAATAGCAGGCGATCGCATAGTCGCTGGCGACGAAACCAAGCGGCGAAAGGCCCTGGCTTTCCATGCGCCGCGTCAGCAGCATGCCGAGCGACTGGTGCGCGTTCCACCCTTCGAAGCTGTAGATCACCATATAATGCCGCTTTTCGTGCGGGAATGTCTCGACCAGCAGTTCGGCGGGCGCAGGCAGGCGTGAGCGCCGCTCCTGCACCTCCAGCCATTCGCGCACATCGTCGGGGAAACGCTCCCATTGCGAGGGATCGTGAAGATAGGCGCGGACGCGGTCGGCGAGATGGGTCGAGATCGGCATGCGCGCGCCGCCATAGGTCGGAATCCGAGCCGGCTTCGAGGTCGCGCGGACGATCAGATCGGTGAGGTCGATCTTCTGCACCTCGAGCGCCATTCCCATGAAGAAGAAGCAGTCCCCTGGCGACAGGGTGACACCGAATCCTTCCTCCACCTTTCCCAGCGTCCGGCCGTTCTTGAAGCGGACGTCGAGCATCGGGGCCTCGACGATGATACCAGCGTTCAGGCGATGCCGGGCGGCGAAGTCGGGATGGCTGACGCGCCAGGCGCCATCGGCGGTCCGTGTCAGCCGGCGGAACTTCTCATAAGCCTTCAGGGCGTAGCCGCCGCTGGCGATATAGTTGAGGACGCGATCGAACTGCTCGGCCGTCAAGGTCGCATAGGGCGCCGCCCGCGTGACCTCGGCATGCAGGTCTTCGGCCCGAAAAGCACCAGCACAGGCGACGGCCATGACGTGCTGAGCAAGAACGTCGAGGCTGCCCGCGCGGAACGGCTCATTGTCCAGTTCGCCTTCCTCGATGGCATCGAGCGCGGCGCGGCCCTCCAGATATTCGAAGCGGTTGCCGGGCACGAGCATCGCCTCGCTGGGCTCGTCGAGACGGTGATTGGCGCGGCCGATGCGCTGAAGCAGGCGCGAAGCCCCCTTGGGCGCCCCCATCTGTATGACCAGATCGACATCTCCCCAGTCCACACCGAGATCGAGGCTGGCAGTCGCGACGAGCGCACGCAGCCGCCCCTCCGCCATCGCGCTTTCGACCTTGCGCCGGGCCTCCTTCGACAGCGAGCCATGATGGATGCCGATCGGCAGGCTCATCGCGTTGACCATCCACAGGTCCTGAAAGATCAGCTCGGCAAGGCTGCGGGTGTTGCAGAAGATGATCGTGGTCTTGTGGGTCTCGATCTCGGCCATCACTTGTTCGGCGGCATAGCGCCCCGAATGGCCCGCCCAGGGGATACGCCCTTCGGGGATCAGTATATCGATTTGCGGCGGTGCGCCCGCGTCACCCTCTACCAGCGCGACCGCCTCATAGTCGCCATCCCCCGCCAGCCAGCCGCGATAGGCGTCGGCATCGGCGATCGTAGCGGACAGCGCGACGCGGCGCATCGCCGGCGCCAGTATTTGCAACCGGGCCATCGACAGCGCGAGCAGATCGCCGCGCTTGGTGGTTGCGAAGGCATGGACCTCGTCGATCACGATGGTCTTGAGACTGGCGAAGAGCGCGGCGCTGTCTGGGTAGGACAGAAGCAGGCTCAGCGATTCGGGCGTCGTCAGCAGGATCTGCGGGGGCCGCACCCGTTGCCGCGCTTTGCGGTCCGACGGCGTGTCGCCGGTGCGGGTTTCGACGCGGATGCCGAGGCCCATCTCTTCGATCGGGGTCAGCAGGTTGCGCTGGACGTCAACGGCAAGTGCCTTCAGGGGCGAGACATAGAGGGTGTGAAGTCCCTCCTGCGGCGCCTCGATCAAGCCGGCGAGTGTCGGGAGAAAGCCCGCGAGCGTCTTGCCCGATCCGGTCGGGGCGACGAGCAGCGCGTTACGGCCGGCGCGAGCGGCGGCAAGCATGTCGAGCTGATGGCGGCGCGGTACCCAGCCCTTCGCGGCAAACCAGTCGATGAGCTGTTGAGGGAGATCGATTCCCACCGGCCAACCAATCATCATTCCCGCCAGGTCGGCAAACCATATCCTCCCAAATTCGAACCTCTCGCGGATCGGAGGTGGGAGACCGCCCGTGCGCCGATGGAGATCGGGACTCGGCTGCGGATCAATGCCCCGCCTGCGGCCCGCGTTCCAGGCCGGAAAGGGCAAGCTGCTCGTCGATCTGCGCCATCAGCCGATCGAGCCCGGCCTGGTCCTTGGCCTCGGCGCGGGCGACGAGCACGTCCTGGGTGTTCGAGGCTCGGAGCAGCCACCAGCCGTCGGGCGTGTTGACGCGCGCGCCATCGGTGCGATTGATGACGGCGCCGGCCGCTTCGAGCCGATCGAGCACCTCCTCGATGACCTTGAACTTGCGGCTCTCGTCGACCTGGAAGCGTAGCTCGGGCGTGTTGACGAGCTTCGGCATCCGGCTCTTGAGCGCGGTCAGCGAGCCGCCGAGCTGGCTCACTGCCTCGATCAGCCTGACGGCGGAATAGAGCGCGTCGTCGAACCCGTACCAACGATGCTTGAAGAAGATGTGACCGGACATCTCGCCGGCCAGCGGGCTGTGTGTCTCTGCCATCTTGACCTTGATGAGGCTGTGCCCGGTTTTCCACATGCAAGGCGTGCCGCCCAGCTCTGCGACCCGATCGAACAGCGCCTGGCTCGCCTTGACGTCGGCAATGATCGTGCCGCCCGGCACGTCCTTCAGCACCGGTTCCGCCAGGATCGACAGGATTTGATCACCCCACACCACCCGGCCCTCGCCATCGATCGCGCCGATCCGGTCGGCGTCACCGTCGAACGCGATGCCGAAGTCGAGATGCTCGGCCGCGACCAGCTTCTTCAGGTCGGCGAGATTCTTTTCCTCGGTCGGATCGGGATGGTGATTGGGGAAGCGGCCGTCGATCTCGGTATAGAGCAGGTGATGCTCGCCAGGGAGGCGCGCAACCAGCTTCTCAAGGACCCGGCCGCCGGCGCCATTGCCATTGTCCCAGCCGATCCGAAAGCCCGTGCCGGTAAAGCCTTCCAACAGGCGATCGACATAGAGGTCTTCGACCTGGGCGTCGGTAACGCTGCCCTGGCCTCGCTCCCAGTCGCCCGCCTCGGCCATCCGGCCAATCGATTGGATCTGGTCGGCGAAGAAGGGCTTGTGGGCGAGCACCATCTTGAAGCCGTTATAGTCGGAGGGATTGTGGCTGCCGGTGATCTGGATACCGCCGTCGACCTCCAGCGTCGCCTCGGCGAAATACAGCATCGGCGTGGGTCCGAGCCCGGTGCGGACGACATCGATACCGCTTTCGACAAGCCCTCGCACCAACTCGTCGCGTAGTGAGTCCGACGAGACGCGACCGTCCCAACCGACGGCCACGCGCGTCCCGCCATCGCGGCGGACATGGCTGCCGAAGCCGCGGCCGATCGCATAAGCATCGGCCGGCCCCAGAGTCTTCCCGACTATTCCGCGGATGTCATATTCGCGCAGCGACGTCGGGTCGAAACGATGGCTCACTCTGCTCTCCCGCTAATGGATGGTCCGCGCCCCGGATGGAGCGGTCGGCTAACGAGGATAGCGCCCGCCAAGTTCCGCCAGCAAGACATCTCTCGCTATGTTGACGCGCATCGCCAGTTCGGCCGTTCCGCCCTGATCGGGATGCACCTTAGCAACCAGGCGACGGTGCGCCTCGCGAATGCGTTGCTCGTCCGCCCCGGGCGGCACATCAAGCACACGCCGCGCCTCATCCGGCTCCATCATATTTGCCACACGCCCCCGCGGCCGCGATTCTTGGCGGACGAACAGCCAGACCGCCGGAAGGATCATCGGCAGTCCGATCTGCCAGCTGCCGCGTAAGGCGACGAATATCCCGGCTGCCGCCGAGCAGGCCGCAATGAGCTGCGCTCGCGAATAGCCGCTCCGCCAGCCCCACCAGGCCACCAGCCCGGCCGCCAGCAGCGCCAGCATCATCCGGCAACAGCCGGTGACGATGCCGCGCCCGGCCCCTGATGCTGGGGCCATTGCGACAGCGCGAGGCCCGACACCATCTCGCGCAGTTCTTGCCGCGCCGCGAGATGCGCCATGCCCGCGTCGCTGCCGATGGCGCCGAGATCGAGCAGCGTAAGTCCCTTGGGAAACAGCTCGCGATAGATCACGCGCTCGGAAAGGCCAGGGATGATCCGGAAACCCACACGCTTGGCGAGATCCTGCATCGCCTGGGCCACGCGGCGCATGTTGCGGGCCTCGAGATGCTGGAGCCGATTGCGCAGCACCACCCAATCGACGGTGCCGCCGTCGATCCTGCCCCGCATCTTGCGCGCATCCCAGACGAGCTCCGCATAGAAGCTCGGCCGCTTGACCTTGAAGGTCTCCGCATCGACCTCACCGATCAGGTCGAGATCGACGAAGCTGTCATTGATCGGCGTGACCAGCGTATCGGCACGGGTGATCGCTTCACGGGCATGGTCGTCGTCGCGACCGGGAGTGTCCACGACGATCACCTCGTGATCGCCGGCAAAACCGGCGATGATGTCGGCGAGGATATGGCCCTTGCCGGGGTCGAACGTCTCGAATGTCGGCGTCACCAGCGGTTGGCCGGTTCGCGCCTGAGTCGCGACCCGGTTCTCGAGATATCGGGCGAGCGTGCGCTGCCGGGTGTCGAGATCGATGGCCGCGACCCGCTTGCCAGCCGCGGCGAGCGCGACGGCGACGTGGACCGAGGTGGTCGATTTTCCCGAGCCGCCCTTTTCGTTGGCGAAGACAATCAGATGGCTGCTGGACAAACTACCTTCCCTTCGCCGCACCACGCTTGATCCCGCGGCGAGGCTTGTTCAATGGAGCGCTGAATCGAAGGGGGTCTATAATCGGTGCAAATCGTCCGGAACATAGCGGATCTCCGCCAGGCCGTGGCAAAGCTGAGGATAAGTGGTGATCCGGTAGCCCTCGTGCCGACGATGGGCGCGCTCCATGCCGGGCATGTCGCGCTTGTCGACGCGGCGCGCGCGCGGCGCACGGCGGTGGTCGTGTCGATCTTCGTCAATCCCACCCAGTTCGCGCCCGGCGAGGACCTCTCTTCCTATCCGCGCCGCGAGGCCGCCGATATCGCCATGCTCGAAGCGGCGGGGACCGCACTGCTCTGGCTACCCGACGCCGCAGACATGTATCCGGCGGGCTTTGCGACCAGCGTGGAAGTCGGCGGCGTATCCCAGCGGTGGGACGGCGTCGCTCGCCCCCGCCATTTTGCCGGCGTCGCGACCATCGTCACCAAGCTTTTCCAACAGGTGCGCCCGGACATCGCCCTGTTCGGCGAGAAGGATTTTCAGCAGCTCGCGGTGATTCGCCGGCTTGTCGCCGATCTCGACCTGGACATCGAGATCGTCGGCGTTCCGACGCAGCGTGACGATGACGGTCTCGCCCTATCCTCGCGCAACGCCTATCTGAGCGACGAGGAGCGGGCCGTGGCGCGCACGCTGCCCCGCGCGCTCGGCGAGGCGGCGGCAGCGATCGAACGCGGCGGCGATGTCGGCGAGGCGCTGGCGAACGCTATCGCCCGGCTCCGGGAGGCCGGCTTCGATCCGGTCGACTATGTGGCACTCGTCAACGCCGACACGCTCGAACCTCTCGATCGCCTGGTGGACGATGCGCGGCTGATCGCGGCCGCCAGGTTGGGCCGCACGCGGCTGATCGACAATCTCGCGGTGCGAGCGGAGGGTCGGGGCCGACCCTAAACATCGCCTGATTGCGGCCGTTAACCTTGTTGAGGTGGCGGCGCATCGGAGCCGCACCGGCGAACTTGGTGGAGCGTGGCGATGGTTCACAGTCTCAAGACTCAGCAATTTCTGACCGAGGCTCGGTTGCGCGATGCGATGGCGGGCGACATCGATGCCTGCTTCGAGCTGGGCGTCGCCTTTTCAGCGGGCGCCGATGGTTGCCCGCTCGATCTCGTGGCTGCGCACAAATGGTTCAACATCGCCGCACTGGGCGGCAATGAGCGAGCCATCGAATGTCGTGCGGAGATCGCCGTGGAGATGACGGCGCGGGAAATCATCGAGGCGCAGCGCCAAGCCCGCGCGATGCTTGGAATCGGCAATCGGCTGGCGGCCTGATTCGGCACGGGTGGTGAACGACCGGGCTGCGGCCTGGTTAGCTTGTTTTAGCCGCGCCGGAATGGAGTGAACTCCGCCAGCCCCGCGATATTGGCGTCGATCGCGAGTCGCTCCTGGAACAGGAAGTCCGCCACGGCGCGCCGAAAACCCTCGTGGGGAATGTAATGCGCCGACCAGGTCGCCACCGGTTCGTACCCGCGCGCGAGCTTGTGCTCTCCCTGCGCGCCGGCCTCCACCTTGGCGAGGCCGCGCGCGATCGCCGCATCGATCGCCTGATAATAGCAAAGCTCGAAATGAAGGAAGGGGATATCCTCGATCGCACCCCAGTTGCGACCATATAGCGCATCCGCACCGATCAGGTTTAGCGCTCCCGCAATGGGTCGTCCGGCCCGCAGCGCCAGGATGAGCAGAACCCGATCGGCCATGCGCTCTCCGAGCAGCGAGAAGAAGGCACGGGTCAGGTAAGGACGCCCCCATTTGCGCGCGCCAGTGTCCTGATAGAACATCCAGAAGGCATCCCAATGCTCTTCGCGCAAGTCGCCGCCGCTGAGGTGGACGATGTCGAGCCCCGCGACCGCCGCCGCCCGCTCCTTGCGGATCGCCTTGCGTTTCCGGGAGGCGAGAGCGCCTAGGAAATCCTCGAAGCTGGCATAGCCGCGGTTGATCCAGTGGAATTGCCGATCCGACCGGATGAGCCAGCCGGCCGCCTCGAAAAAGGGCAGTTGCCCAGGTTCGACAAAGGTCGCATGGGCAGAGGATAGAGCATTTTCACAGACGAGCGTCTCCGCCGCCGCGATCAGCGCAGGCGCGAGCGAGGCGTCTCGCAGCAACAATCTGGGCCCCGGCACGGGTGAAAAGGGCGAGGCGATCTGGAGTTTGGGATAATATCGGCCGCCGGCGCGATGCCAGGCGTCCGCCCAGGCATGATCGAAGACATATTCGCCCTGGCTATGGCTCTTGGCATAGGCCGGCAGAATCGCCGCCGGCTTTCCGTCGGATCCATCGATCGCAATCGGCACCGGTTGCCAGCCGGTACGCGCGGTAGCGCTGTCCGACTCCTCGAGAGCCCACAGGAAATCATGGCATACGAACGGGTTGGCCGTGCCCGCGCAACCATCCCACTCTTCGCGGCTGAACTCGGCCACCCCCTCCGCCACCCGCGCGGTGGTGCGGTCGCCCATATCCCGCTTCACCACCCCGGGGCTTCGAAGATGATCTGATCCGAGCATTCGGCGGCAAGCGCGTGCTGTTCGGCCGAGCGCACGGTCCAGGCCAGCACCGGCACCCCCCGTTTGCGCTGGCGCTCCGCAAAGCGGCTCGGCAGGTCGGCGACGTCGATTGCCAGAAATTCCGGGCGTGCCCGCCAGACCGCCTTCACCTTCTCCGATCCTTCCTCCTTCGCATAGGGGCTGGTGTCGGCCATCATCAGTCCGCGCGTGATCCTATGACCGTGCGAAGCAAACCAGCGCGGCACCTCGCCGTGCAGCGACATCACCGCTGCCTCCCCGCGATAGCTTTCGATCGCATGGCGGACAGCCACGCAAAGCTGTGAGACATGCCCCTCGATCGCCTTCAGCTCGACGATTACCGGCGCGCGGTTCGCCACGATCGCCAATATCTCATCCAGCCTGGGTATTGTTTCATCGCTGCCGGCGAGCTGTATCTGTCCGAGCTGGCGGCTCGAGTGATGGCGGACTTGACCGGCCTCTCCGGTCATCCGCTCGAGATCAGCGTCCGCGAAAACATGCGCCATCCCGTCCAGACTGAACTGGACGTCGATCTTGACCCCATAACCATGCGAGACCGCCGCCTCTATCGCGGCGCGACTGTTTTCCGGAAACCGCGCGCCGTGCAATCCGCGATTGGCGATGGGCGTGCGGGTGAGGAAACCGACCCGGCGGGGATCGGGGACCGGGAAACGCCAGTGGTCAAAGAGGCCGAATGGCGACAAGGGCATCGATCTCCACGGCTGCGCCGAGCGGCAACACAGGCACGCCGACCGCCGACCGCGCGTGTCGGCCCGATTCGCCGAATACCGCCAGCATCAGCTCGGACGCTCCGTTTGCGACCTTGGGCTGATCGGTGAAGTCGGCGGTCGACGATATGAAGCATCCGAGCTTCACGATCCGCTCGACTCGATTGAAATTGCCTCCGAGCGCGGCCTTGATCTGCGCAATCAACATGATGCCGCAGCGCCTGGCCGCCTCCGCGCCCGCGGCGAGATCGACATCCTGTCCAAGCCGCCCGGTGATCAGCGATCCATCCGCCTTGAAGGGAAGCTGGCCGGAAATGTGGAGAAGCCCATCGACCTCGACCGCCGCGACATAGGCTGCGACCGGTGCGGCGGGGGTAGGCAGGTCAAGTCCGAGTTCGGCGAGGCGGGCATCGATGCTCATGGCGCTTCTTGTCCGGAGAGTGGCTTGACCGTCAAGCATCGGCGAGCATCAAGCACCGGCAGCTTTCGATGGAAGAGTGATCCGATCGGCGGGGCGGCCGTCGGCGAAACGTGCGAGGATCCACGGCAGTGCGTCGGCCCAGTCGTCGATCCGCACATGGGCATGCTCGGCAGGCGGGCGGTGTATCGCCACCCGAGGCTCCGCAACCATGTGGATCCGCCACACCGATGGCGCATAGCGTGCGACCGAGCCATGATGCCCATCCAGATCATCGACGAAAATCGCCACCGACGGATCATATTGTGCGATCAGATCGGCGACCGGCTTGCCCTTGCCGCCCTGATTGCACTGGACCGCGTGGCGAATGTCGACGGCGGCGAGCTGAGCGACGCGGCCCGCATGAAACTGGTCGGTCAGGTTGGTGAGCACTACGATATCGGCGAGTTCGGCGATCGTCGCGAGCGCGCGGGCGGCATGGGGTACCAGCGTCTGCCGGTGCATCTCGTTGGTGAAGAAGGCATCGAGCAGCGGACCGATATGCTCGGGCTCGACGGTGCTACGATCGGCCCGCCGCGTCAGGGCCTGCTCGAAATCGGCCTGATCGAGCGCGAAGTCGATGTCATGCGCCTCGTCCAGCCACTGCCCGAACGGGCTGACCATGTGCAGCAGCACTTCGTCGCAGTCGGTGATCAACAGCGGGCGCTTCACGACAGACCCTCGCGCGCACGGATCAGCCGGAGAGGATCGACGCCGATCGACGCCGCGCAGGCGATCAGGTCGGGCTCATGGGCCGCCAGGAAGTCGAGGCAGGCTGCCAGTACCACCGGATCCTGGGCACGGGCCCGCAGGTCTTGAGGCGTCAGCCCGGTAAGGTCGAGCAATCTCTGCGCACGAGATGGCTCGTCCAGCAACCAAGCCAGTGCGCGCAGCGCGTCGACGATCGGGCCATCACCCGACGCGGCTTGTAGATTAACGGATTTGGGTTGATGGTAGAGCATGTTACAATCGCGCACCTGTACAGGTAGAGTTGCACGTGGCGAAGAAAGTCCTGATTGTCGAGGATAATGAGCTGAACCTCAGGCTGTTCCGTGACCTGCTCGAGGCGCACGGCGCTGACGTGCGTACGATCCGCGACGCTCGCGAGGCCTTGTCGGCGATCCGCGATTTCCTGCCCGACCTGGTCATCATGGACATCCAGCTGCCGCATATCAGCGGAGTCGAGCTGATCAAGCTGATGAAGGAAGATGATCAGCTGGAGGCAATCCCGATCATGGCTGTCACCGCCTATGCGGGCAAGGGCGATGAGGGCCGCGTCCGCCAGGCCGGCGCCGATGCCTATGTCTCCAAGCCGATATCGGTGAGCCGATTCGTCACCGCCGTCGAGGATTTGGCGGGGCCGCTGAAAGGATTCCAACGGGTCGTGTAGGGCCTTTCAAGCCGCTGGTATCGTCGGGCGATGCCTCGGGCGCAAAACGCAAACGCCCGCCGGAGGGCGGGCGCTCGTAGCTCGGCAAGCAGCGCGGGCGTTCAATCCGGCCCTTGGCTTACTTGATCTTGGCTTCCTTGAAATCGACATGCTTACGCACGACCGGATCATATTTGCGGAAGCTCAGTTTCTCCGTCTGGGTGCGCGGATTCTTCTTCGTGACATAATAGAAACCCGTGTCAGCCGTGCTGACCAGCTTGATCTTCACAGTGGTCGGCTTAGCCATGACCCGAAACCCTTATCGACAGAAAAAATAATGGCGGCGTCGCCGCCGCCGCTGATCGGGAGCGGGCCTTAGGGCGGCCGATCCGGAGAGTCAAGGCTGTCGAGCGCTACGCCGTTGATCGACGGGCTCGATTTCAGCGAGCGGTATAATTGCAGCGACAGCGGCGCTACCTTTTGGCAGCCTGTCCGTTGAGAGCGCGATTCAAAGCAGGAGACTATCTCATGGCCAAGAAGCCCAAGGCGCCGCTGGCGACGCCTACCGATCTGAGCAGCAACAGCGCGATGAGCGTTGCGGACGCCCTGAACGGCATCCTCGCCGACAGCTTCGCGCTCTATTTCAAGACGAAGAATTTCCACTGGCACGTCTCGGGGCCGCACTTCCGCGATTATCACCTCCTGTTGGACGACCAGGCTACTCAAATCCTGGCGACGACCGACCTCATCGCGGAACGGGTCCGCAAAACGGGCAACACCACCCTCCGGTCGGTGGGAGATATTGCGCGGCGCCAGTCGATCAAGGACAATGACGCCGAGTTCGTGAGTGCAAATGAAATGCTGAACGAGTTGCACCGCGACAACCTCGCCCTGGTGGCAAAATTGCGAGAGGCGAAGGACGTCGTTGACCAGGCCAAGGATAATGCAACCAGCGGCATCCTCGACGACTGGACCGATCAGGCCGAGGAGCGGGCCTGGTTCCTGTTCGAGACCGCTCGCAACGGCTGATCGCCGGCGCCCGCCATTCGCGCTTCGGCGAGGCATCAGGAGTCAGCAGTTGCCCTGCCGGCTCTATTTTCCTAAAGGGTCATCGTCATCCGGGGAGTAGCCGGCCGCCAGGGGCGGGGATCGCGTCAACATGCTTGGAAGAGATTCCATGGCGCGATCGAGGTGCGAAAGAACCTTGGCAAGACCGATGACATCGCGGCTTCGCCTGCCGGGCGGAGGTCGAGATGTCGTCTGTCCACTAGCTGCCCGGCCCGAGACTCCTATGGATATCCTTTTCTCCTCCACCCTGCTGGTCGCCTTTGCAGAAATCGGGGACAAGACGATGCTGTTGGCGATCCTGCTCGCGGTCCGATTCCGCGCGCCCGCCGCGATCATCGCCGGCATCTTTGCCGCCACGATCGTCAACCATGCGATCGCCGCCTGGGCTGGCTCGGCAATTTCCGGCCTGCTCGACGGTTACTGGTTCCGCCTCGCCATCGCGATCGGTTTCCTCGCCATGGCGGTGTGGACGCTGATTCCGGACCGGCTGGACGAGGAGGATGCCGTCGACAAACCGCCGCGACACGGTGTCTTCCTGACCACCATGATCACCTTCTTCCTCGCCGAGATGGGCGACAAGACCCAGGTCGCCACGATCGCGCTCGGCGCGCGCTATCATGCGGTCGGGCTGGTCGCGATGGGCACGACGCTGGGCATGATGATCGCCAATGTGCCGGCCGTCCTCCTCGGCGACCGCGTCACCCGGCTCATCCCGCTCAAGCCGATGCGGATCACCGCCGCGTTGATCTTCGCGATCCTCGGGCTGCTGGCGCTTCGAGACCTGTTGGGTTAAGGGCCGGCCCGTCATGGCCGAACAGATCATCATTGCGATACCCAAAGGACGGATACTCAAAGAGGTTCTGCCGCTGTTGGTGCGCATCGGCATCGAACCCGAGGCGGCATTCGGCGACGAGGACAGCCGCCTGCTGCGCTTCGCGACCAATCGGCCGGAAATCGGTCTGATCCGCGTTCGTGCGTTCGACGTGGCGACCTTCGTTGCGCACGGCGCGGCGCAGCTCGGCATCGTCGGCTCCGACGTGCTGATGGAGTTCGATTATCCCGAGCTCTATGCCCCGATAGACCTGAACATCGGCCATTGCCGCATTTCGGTCGCCGAACCCGTGGCGATGGCGGAGGGGGACGACCCCCGCGAGTGGAGCCATGTTCGGGTCGCAACCAAATATCCGAACATCACCCGTCGCCATTTCGAGGCCCGCGGGGTCCAGGCGGAGTGCGTAAAACTCAACGGCGCGATGGAGATCGCACCGGTGCTTGGCCTGTCGAGCCGTATAGTCGACCTCGTCTCCACCGGACGGACCTTGAAGGAAAATGGCCTGACAGAGGTGGAGGTCATCGCGGACATTTCATCGCGGCTGATCGTAAATCGCGCGGCGTTCAAGACGCGCGCGGCTGAGATCGCACCGCTGATCGAGGGTTTTCGCAGTGCCATCGCGTCGAAGGAGGGTGCGGGCAATGCCGCTTCGGCTTGACAGCCGCGATCCTGGGTTCGCGGCCGCCTTCACTACGCTGGTCGACAGCCGGCGCGAGGCGGACGGGGATGTCTCGCGCGACGTGGCGGCAATCGTCGCCGACGTGCGCGCGCGCGGCGACGCAGCGATTGTCGAGTATACCAGCCGTTTCGATCGCCACGATCTCGACTCGTCGGGCTGGTGCATAGCCCTGCCTCAGTGCCAAGCCGCTTTGGCGGAGCTGGATGGCGATCTGCGCTCGGCGCTCGAACTCGCCGCGGCGCGCATAACCGCCTATCATGTGGCCCAGCGTCCCGCCGACAGCGAGTGCATCGACGATGCCGGCGTGCGCCTGGGGGCACGCTGGAACGCAGTGGAGGCGGCGGGGCTCTATGTTCCAGGCGGCCGCGCCGCCTACCCTTCCTCGGTACTGATGAATGCCATCCCCGCGAAGGTAGCGGGAGTCGAGCGGCTGGTGATGGTCACGCCGACGCCCGACGGCATCGTCAACCCGCTGGTCCTCGCTGCGGCGGCGCTCGCCGGCGTCGACGAGGTCTGGCGGATCGGCGGCGCGCAAGCCATCGCCGCGCTTGCCTTCGGCACCGACCGCATCCGCGCCGTCGATGTGATCGTCGGGCCGGGCAACGCGTGGGTCGCTGAGGCCAAGCGGCAGCTCTATGGCGTCGTTGGAATCGACATGGTCGCCGGCCCGTCCGAGATCGTGGTCGTCGCCGACAAGGATAATGATCCGGCCTGGATCGCCGCCGACCTGTTGAGCCAGGCCGAGCATGATCCGACTAGCCAATCGATCCTGTTGACCGATGACGCCGGCTTTGCCGATGCGGTCGCCGCCGAAGTCGAGGCGCAACTGAGCCGCCTTCAGACCGAGACGACGGCACGCTCCAGCTGGGCGAAGAACGGCGCGATCATCACCGTGGCCAGCCTTGCGGAGGTGCCTGCCCTCTCCGACCGCCTCGCTCCCGAGCATCTCGAACTGGCGGTCGCCGATCCCCAAGCCTTGTTCGACAGGGTGCGCCATGCCGGTTCGGTGTTCCTCGGCCGCCATGCACCCGAGGCGGTCGGCGATTATGTCGCCGGGCCGAATCACGTGCTGCCGACGGGCCGGCGCGCGCGTTTCGCCTCGGGCCTGTCCGTGCTCGACTTCATGAAGCGGACAAGCTTCATTGCGCTCGACGACCGTGCACTCGCGACGATCGGCCCCGCGGCGATCTCGCTCGCTCGCGCCGAGGGGCTGCCGGCCCACGCCGCTTCGGTCGCCGCGCGGCTGGAAAAATAAAGATCATGACCAAGACCAACGAACGTTCGCGCGCGCGCAGCGCCGCCCGCCTCGCAGCCGCCCAGGCGCTCTATCAGCAGGAAATGGAGGGCACGGCGCTCGCGCAGCTGCTCGACGAGTTTCACCAGCACCGGTTGGGCGCCACCATAGAAGACGTCGAATATGCGGCTGCCGAAGTCAGCTTCTTCGACGATCTGGTCACCGGGGTCGACGCGCGCCGCGAAGAAGTCGACGCCGCGATCACAGCCCGGCTTGCCTCGGGCTGGACCCTCGACCGGCTGGACCGGCCGATGCGCCAGATCTTGCGGGTCGGAGCCTATGAGTTGCTCGCGAGGCCGGACGTTCCGACCGCGACCGTGATCAGCGAATATGTCGACGTCGCGGATGCCTTTTACGAGAAGCGCGAAAAGGGCTTTGTCAACGGCGTCCTCGACGGAATCGCCAAGGCCGTGCGGGTTTGATCCCCGACGCGGCGATCCTGCACGACCTGTGGTTTTGGGCGCTCGGCATCCCTGCCGTGATCCTGATGGGGCTGGGCAAGGGTGGCTTCATCGGCGTCGGTACGCTGGCCATCCCGCTGATGGCGCAGGCGGTATCGCCGGTACAGGCCGCGGCGGTGCTGCTTCCGCTTCTGATCGTCCAGGACGCGGTCGGCGTCTGGGCGTTCCGCAGGACCTGGAGCCGCCATATCATGAAGGTGATGTTGCCCGGTGCGATCATCGGGGTCGGGCTCGGATATCTCTTCGCCGCCAGCCTCTCCGACGCGATGATCCTGATAGCGGTCGGCATGGTCTCGATCGTCTTCGGCCTGCAGCGGCTGTGGATCGAGCGGGGCGGCCCCGTCGCGCCGACGCGCACGCCCTCCGATCTGGTCGGCATGATATGCGGGGCGGCGTCCGGCCTGACCAGCCAGATCGCCCATGCCGGTGGGCCGCCCTATCAGCTCTGGGTAATGCCGCAGCGGCTCGACCGCGACATCTTCGTCGGCACGACGGCGATCTTCTTCGCGGTGGTCAACTGGATCAAGGTGCCGGCCTATGCCGCACTCGGACAGTTTACGCCGACCAACCTCATCGCCTCGGCGGCGCTGCTACCAGTGGCCGTCGTCTCGACCTATGCGGGCGTGAAGCTGGTTCGCAAGGTGGATCCGGATCGTTTCTACCTGCTGGTCTACTGGCTCACGGTGCTGCTCGGCGTGAAGCTGCTCTGGGACGGCGCCATCGGGCTGGGCTAGGTCCTGAAGTCATCGTTTTCCTCACGGAAGCCATGGACGGCGGACCGCAAGAAACAGAAAGTGCAGCCGCGATTCAGGTATTCGCGGAGCTGAAGCGAGGAACAAAAAGCGGGATATGTCCGACGAACAGCGCCTGATCGAGCGGCTGCGTGCCATCGCCCGCCATCCGGCCGCGCGCGAATTACTCGACGATGCGGCGGTTCTGCCGTCGCCGCTCGCGCGCGATCTGGTCGTCACGCACGACGTGCTGATCGAGGGGGTGCATTATCTGTCGGGCGATCCGCCGGGAGATGTTGCTTGGAAGCTGCTCGCGGTGAATCTCTCCGACCTGGCCGCCAAGGGCGCCGAACCTATCGGCGTCCTGATCGGCTATGGGCTGACCGGCCGCCCCGATTGGGACGATCCGTTCGTCGCGGGTCTGGCGCGAGCGCTCGACCATTTCGGGGTGGCGCTGCTGGGCGGCGACACGGTTGCGCAGCCGGCCGGCGACGCCCGGGTACTCGGCCTCACCGCACTCGGCCAGGTGACTCCGGGCGGCGCGCCCGACCGGCGCGGCGCGCAGCCGGGAGACCTCCTCTTCGTTACCGGTCCGATCGGTGACGCCGGGATCGGGCTGCGGATCGCGCGCGGGGAAGTTGAAGGGCCGCGCCGGCTCCTTAAGGCCTATCGGCTGCCGATGCCGCGCCTGGCCGAGGGGCGGCGACTGGCTCCGCTCGCGCATGCGATGACTGACATATCCGATGGCCTGCTGATCGATGCGCAGCGGATCGGCGATGCCTCCGGCCTTGCCGTCACGATCGACCTCGACGCCATACCGCTGTCAGCCGAGACCCGGCTGTTCGGCGAAGGCCGTGCGGCGCGGCTCGCGGCAGCGACAGCGGGAGACGATTATCAGCTGCTATGCGCGGTGCCACCCGGGCAGCGTGCCCCTGCCGCCGATCTGGCCGTCGAGATCGGCCGCCTCGGCCCCGGCCGGGGCTTGACCCTCTATGATCGCCAAGGCAGCGTGCCGCTTCCGCCCAAGCTCGGTTATGAGCATGGATGAAACCGGCGAAGGCAAGAAAAACCGCCTCTTGCGGCGGACGACCAAGAACGACATACCAACGGCCGACTGCCGAGATCGAAACAAGACTGAGTAAAAGTCCGATCCGGCTGCTCGGGAGCGAAGGGAGATAGGATGCTGATCATCGAGATTGCGATAGGCTGTGGCCTGCTCGCTATATTGTACGGACTGTTCACCAGCCGCCAGGTACTGGCCTCGTCCGCCGGCAACGAGAAGATGCAGGATATTGCCGCCGCCATTCAGGAAGGCGCGCAGGCCTATCTTGGCCGCCAATATCGGACGATTGCGATCGTCGGCGTGATCGTCGCCGCGCTGGTATTCTATTTTCTCGGGCTGACTTCAGCCGTCGGGTTCATCATCGGCGCTCTGCTCTCCGGCGTCGCCGGCTATGTCGGGATGAATATCTCGGTCCGGGCCAATGTCCGCACTGCCGAAGCCGCTCGCACCAGCCTGCAGAGCGGCCTGACCGTCGCCTTTAGGGCGGGTGCCGTCACGGGCCTTCTCGTGGCCGGTCTCGCCCTGCTCGCCATCGCAGTGTTCTACTGGTATCTCACCGGCCCGCGCGGTCATGCTCCGAATGATCGGCTCGTCATCGATGCGTTGGTCGCACTGGCGTTCGGCGCCTCCTTGATTTCGATCTTCGCTCGCCTTGGCGGCGGCATTTTCACCAAGGCCGCCGACGTCGGCGCCGACCTCGTCGGCAAGGTCGAGGCCGGCATTCCCGAGGACGACCCCCGCAACCCGGCGACGATTGCCGACAATGTCGGCGACAATGTCGGCGACTGCGCCGGCATGGCGGCCGATCTGTTCGAGACCTATGTCGTCACCGTCGGCGCCACCATGGTGCTGACCGCGCTGCTCGTCTCGGGTGACGCCGTCTCGATCGGCAAGCTCATGTCGTTGCCGCTGCTAATCGGCGGCGTCTGCATCATCACCTCGATCATAGGCACCTACATGGTCCGGCTCGGCGCGAACCAGTCGATCATGGGCGCGCTATACAAGGGCTTTTGGACAACGGCGATCCTCTCGATCCCGGCGATCTACCTGGCGACCCAATATGTACTGGGCGATCTGAACGCGCCGATCACGGTCGGCGAGACGAGTTTCCCGGCGATGAACCTGTTCTGGTCGGCGCTGGTCGGCCTCGCCGTCACGGGCCTGCTGGTCTGGATCACCGAATATTATACCGGCACCAGCTATCGTCCCGTCCGCTCGATCGCCAAGTCGTCCGAAACCGGCCATGGTACCAACGTCATCCAAGGCCTTGCGATCAGCCTCGAGTCGACCGCACTGCCGACGCTGGTGATCTGCGTCGGCATTATCGTCGCCTATCAGCTCGCCGGTCTGATCGGCATCGCCTTCGCGGCGACGGCGATGCTCGCCCTTGCTGGCATGGTGGTGGCGCTCGACGCCTATGGTCCGGTGACCGACAATGCCGGCGGCATCGCCGAGATGGCCGGCCTCGACGATAGCGTCCGCGTCAAGACCGATGCGCTGGACGCGGTGGGCAACACGACCAAGGCGGTGACCAAGGGCTATGCGATAGGCTCGGCCGGCCTCGCCGCGCTCGTGCTGTTCGGCGCCTACACTACCGATCTCGGGATCTACTTTCCCGATCTCGCGGTCGATTTCTCGCTCAGCAACCCCTATGTCATCGTGGGTCTGCTGCTCGGCGCTCTGCTACCATACATCTTCGGAGCGTTCGGCATGACCGCCGTCGGCCGCGCAGCGGGCTCGGTGGTCGAGGAAGTGCGAGCGCAGTTCCGCGACAATCCCGGGATCATGGAAGGCACCAGCCGCCCGAACTATGCGCGCACCGTCGATCTCGTGACAAAGGCGGCGATCAAGGAGATGATCGTGCCCTCGCTGCTGCCGGTGCTAGCCCCGATCGTCGTCTATTTCGTGATCGCGCAGGTTGCGGGGCAAGCCAACGGCTTCGCGGCGCTGGGCGCCCTGCTCCTTGGCGTCATCGTCTCGGGCCTGTTCGTCGCAATCTCGATGACCTCGGGCGGCGGCGCGTGGGACAATGCCAAAAAATATATCGAGGACGGCAACCATGGCGGCAAGGGATCGGAAGCGCATAAGGCGGCCGTGACCGGCGACACCGTCGGCGACCCGTATAAGGACACCGCCGGCCCGGCCGTGAACCCGATGATCAAGATCACCAACATCGTCGCTCTGCTGCTGCTGGCGGCGTTGGCCCACGCCGCGACGTGACCTGATAGGATCTGATCGGGATATCTTGCAAAGCCCGTCCGGAGCGATCCGGACGGGCTTCTTTTCCACCGCGAGGCGGCGCCGGATCTGGCGACCGCCATATGCTGATCGCCCCGCGGGGTGAGATAGCTTACCCGCCGAACAGCCTCGATCAGAAGATCCCCAATGCCAGCCCGGCGGCGATCGTCCGACCGAGATCGCGGCAGCGTACCAGATCGGGGGCGCCGATCGTCTTGGGCGCCAGGACCGCCTCCGACGTCTGCGCATGGGTAAGGACGATGACCGGATCCGCGACCGGCTTCAGCCGCCACCCGGTCGCTATGCGGCCGATCTGCCGAGCCGCATTCTCGCCGTCACTGCCCGCGCATATCAGGACGGCGTAGGGTCGGCCGTTCACCCGATCGAGCACGGGATAATAGGTCCGGTCAAAGAAATCCTTCATCATCCCGGCCATCGCGGCGAGATTCTCGGGTGTGGCGAAGACATAGCCATCGGCGGCGAGCACATCCGCGGCGGTCGCCTCCCGCGCCAGCACCAGCCGGACGTCGACGCCCGCTTCCTCGCCCGCCCCGGCGGCGGCCGCGCTGGCCATCTGGCGCGTACCGCCGGTGAGGCTGTGATGGACGATGAGCAGGGACGCCATGATCGCCGGGTAGCAGTCGGCGGTGCGGGGCGCCATCGCCCCCTCATGCGGGCGCCTTCTTCCGGATAAGGTAGCGATAGACTCCGACGATGTTGATGATGAGCAGGATGACGTTCTGCGTGCCGATCCCTTCCGCATCGGGCTTGGTGAACCCCCAGGCGATCAGCGCGATCGAAGCGGTGACGAAGATGACGAAACCGACTCCGGTCCATCTGCGGCCGAGGTCGAGAGAAACGATCAGCGCGGCGATCGCCCCGGCAACGGCCCCGTACCATTGCAACGCCGTGATCATCATGCGTTAGTTCCTTTACCGAAAGCAGATGGTCGGGCACAAACCCCCCGCACTGTCCTGCGTTCCGCGTCTGTGCCGACCGGGGTCGCGCATTCTTGCCGTCGTGGGATTAACCTTGCTCCGCAAGCTGAACCTTATTTGCAGGGATCAGGCAGGACGTTGATTCTCACTCACGGTCAGCATGGGGAAAGCTTTGCTCGACCAGAGGCGCGGAGGGGGTTACGTCCTCCGGGAGGCTAGGCCGATGACGGAAAATGCGATCTTCTACGATGCCTCGGGCCGCCGCCGCCGCCGCTTCGCGGTCGCCCTTGTCGCCTTTCTGCTCCTCGCGATTTTGTCCGTCGCCTTTTTCTTCGTTTCCATCGCAGACGTAGCGCCGCTGCCGCCGCTGCCATTCGCAGCAGAGCGCCCCGCGCCCGCTGCTGCGCTGGCCACGCCCGAAATAGCCTATCGCGGTAGGGACAGGATAAGGCATATGTGGAGCGATTTCCGACACGTCATGCGTGCACGAAGCGTCGCCCCTGTCTCTCCTGCCGTCAGCTATGCGTTCCATGTGCCTTGGGACGACGCCTCTGCCGCATCGCTCGCGCGCCATGTCGACCATGTGGATTGGGTGATCCCCGGCTGGCTCTCGATTGCCGGGCCCGACCACCGGCTGACGAGCTTTCCCGACGCGCGCGGCAAGGCAATCCTCAGCCATGCCCACCACCGTCCGAAGATCATGCCGATGGTGCAGAATGTTCGCGCGGGTGAGTGGGATGGCGCAGGTATCACCCAGTTGATGCGCGACCCCGCGGCCAGCGACAGGGTGCTCGATCATATTGCCAAGTTGCTGAGCGCTAACCAAGCGGACGGCGTCTTCTTCGACTTCGAGACGTTACCCGCCGGTGCCCATCCTGCCTATCGCGCCTTCCTGCGACGCGCGCGAACGAAGCTGCCGGGTCTGACGATCGCCATCGCCGTACCAGTGGCCGACCCCGACTGGCGGCTCGAAAGCTATGCACCGCTGGTCGATCGCATCTTCCTGATGGCCTATGACGAACACAGCGAGGCGGGGGACCCCGGCCCTATCGCCTCACAGCCCTGGTTCGCCGACTCGGTCGCCCGCGCTGCGCGTTTTCTGCCGCGTGAAAAGGTGGTCGTGGCGCTTGGTTCCTACGCCTATGACTGGGAAAGTGGCGGCGACGCCGTCGCCCATTCGATCGAGGACGTGTGGCTTACCGCTCACGACAGCGGCGTGATGCCGCGGTACGACAGCCTGAGCAGCAACAGCAGCTTCGCTTATGAGGAGGATCGTGTCCGCCACGACATTTGGCTTCTCGATGCAGCGGCGATGCGCAGCCAGCTAGAGACCCTTCACGCCATGGGACTGCGGGCGGTCGCGCTGTGGCGGCTCGGCACGGAAGACCCGTCGGTCTGGACGATGTTCGGCAAAAGCAAGCTTCCGCCTGCCACCGCGATCGAGGACATCCCCGCGGGCACCAACGTCGATATCGAGGGAACTGGCGAAATTCTGCGCATCTCCGCTATGCCCATTCGCGGGCATCGGCATATCGTCACTGACCGCGCCGGCGCGATTGTCGACGTTCGTTTCGATCGGCTGCCCACCCCTTATGAAATCGAGCGAGAGGGCTATCGTCCCAAGCTCGTCGCGTTGACCTTCGACGATGGCCCCGATCCGACATGGACTCCACGAATCCTCGACATCCTGAAGGCCGCACACGTTCCGGCGACCTTCTTCATTGTTGGCGAAAACGCGCTGACCCAGCGGCGTCTCCTTGAACGGCTGCTGCGCGAGGGGCATGAGGTCGGCAGCCACACCTACACGCATCCCAATCTGGCCCAGGCTACGGCGCGCGAGACCGCGCTCGAGTTGAATGCCACCCAGCGACTGTTTCAAGCCTATACCGGCCATTCGCTGCGTCTGTTTCGCGCACCCTATTTCGGTGACGCCGAGCCGACCACCGCCGATGAAATCGTGCCGGTCGCCGAGGCGCAGCGCAGCGGCTATCTCTCGATCGGCCTCCATGTGGACCCTGGCGACTGGCGACGCCCCGGCGCGGATGAGATCGTCGAGCGAACGATCACCGGCGTCGAAAATGGTAACGCCGCATATTCGGGGAACATCGTTCTGCTCCACGATTCGGGCGGCGACCGATCGCAGACGGTCGCCGCCCTGCCTACGTTGATCCGCGAGCTGCGCGCCCGCGGCTATATATTCGTTCCCGTATCCGGCCTGGCCGGCCTTGCCAGCGCAACCGTCAACCCGCCGCTATCGGATGGGGATCGACTGGCGTCGGAAGCTGATCTCGCGATGTTCAGTACGCTCGGCTGGGCCACCATAGCGCTGCGGTGGATCTTTCTAGTGGCGATCAGCCTCGGCATTGCCCGTGCGCTCCTGCTGTCCGGGCTCGCGCTGGTGCAGGCGCGGCGCGAGAATCGAACGGTTTTCCCGCCGATCGACTCTCAGGCTTTCGTCACCGTCCTGATCCCCGCCTTCAACGAGGAGCGCGTCATCGAGCGTTCGGTACGGCGCGTGCTGGAAAGCCGCGACGTCACCGTCGAGGTGATCGTAATCGACGACGGCTCGAAGGATCGGACCAGCGATATCGTCGCTACGGTGTTCGCTAACGAGCCACGGGTCCGGCTGCTCCGGCTGGCAAATGGCGGCAAGGCGCGTGCGCTCAATCGCGGGCTGGAACTTGTGCGCAGCGAGGTCGTAATCGCGCTCGACGCCGATACGCAGTTCGAGCCGACGACGATCGCCCGCCTCGCTCGCTGGTTTGTCGACAAGCGGATCGGCGCGGTTGCCGGGAACGCGAAGGTCGGGAATCGGGTTAATCTTGTCACCCGCTGGCAGGCCCTCGAATATATCACAGCCCAGAATCTGGAACGCCGGGCGTTGGCGCGGCTTGACGCGATGACGGTCGTGCCTGGCGCGGTAGGGGCGTGGCGGATCGAGGCGATCCGCAATGTCGGCGGTTATCCTCCCGATACGCTCGCCGAGGATCAGGACCTGACCATCGCGATCCAGCGCGCCGGCTGGAAGGTGCATTACGACCAATTTGCGATTGCCTGGACCGAAGCGCCCGAGAGCGTGAAGGCGCTCGCAAAGCAACGGTTTCGGTGGGCGTTTGGCACGCTGCAATGCCTCTGGAAGCACCGTTCGGTGATCGGCGGCCGCCGACCGAGCGGCCTGGGCTGGATCGGACTGCCCCAGGCGGTGCTGTTCCAGATCATTCTCGCCGCGATCTCGCCGGTCATCGATCTTGCGCTGATCCTGAGCCTCGTGGGCACATGGCTCGATGTCGAGGCCCATGGCTGGGCCCAGGCGAAGGCCGACATCGCCAACATGTTGACCTACTGGCTGGTGTTCATGGCGATCGATCTGCTGGCGGCGATCATCGCCTTCGCACTCGAGCGACGCGAGCGATGGCGGCTGCTCTGGCTGCTGGTCCCGCAAAGGATAGGGTATCGGCAGATAATGTATTACGTCGTGCTCAAGGCCCTGGCCCAGGCTTTGCGCGGGCCGCGCGTCGGATGGGGTAAACTCGAGCGGTCGGGCCGTGTCGAGTCGAATTGAACCGTGGTCCCGACGGCTGACCCTCGCCGCTGTCTGCTCCGCTCTGGCAGCGGTCCAACTCTACGCCTTCCATTGGGGCGTGATCACACCTGATACGGTCGTGCAGTATGAGCAGGCGCTCAGCGGCCGCTATGACGATTGGCACCCACCGATCACGGCGGCGCTATGGCGACAACTGCTCCACCTCGGTTCGGGCGGAGCGCCTTTCCTGCTGCTCGACCTCGCGCTGTACTGGACCGCGCTCGGGCTTGTCGCCGACCGGTTGCGGCGAAGCGCGCACCCGTTGGCGGCGCTCCTCCCGATCGCGATCGGCCTGTTCCCGGTGACTTTCGGTCAGATGGGCGCGATCCTCAAGGATCCTTTGATGGCGGCGCTGATGCTCATGGCGACAGCATTGCTGATTTTGGGCGAAGACGCCGGGCGACGCTGGCTCGCCATTCTGGCAGTACCGGTGTTGCTGCTTGCTGCGGCGACGCGGTTCAACGCCCTCTTCGCCGCTTGGCCGCTGTTGATTTGCGCAATGCCCGCCTCATGGACGCGAAACACGCGCGGGCTTTGGGCGGTCGGCCTCGGCGCCGGCGCTTTGCTGGTTGTTACACCCTGGATGATCAACGATGTTGCCCTCCGGCCAACCCATTCCCACCCGTTTCACTCGTTGGTCAACTTCGATCTCGCCGGCATTGTGGCGCAGGGCGGGACGAACGGCTACCCGATGCTGGGAGACAAGCAGGTCAGGGCGCTGGTGGCGCACTGCTACGACCCTCGCCTCTTTGGCCAAAAGGACGAGGCGGGCTGCGCCGAGACCGAAGACGCGATCGCCGCTTATGTCGCACAGCGCGACGAGAGCGCGCTCGGGCTGTGGCTGAATGCCGTGCTGACCTCCCCCGCTGCCTGGGCCCGCCACCGCCTCGCTCATGTCAACTGGAACTGGCGCTTCGCCATCCCCACGGTTCCGGGCGACGCCGTGTATATGATGAGCGCGCCCAACGCGCGCGGGCTGCACTTCGCGCCCAACGCGCTGACTCTCGGGGTGGTCGAAGCGGCGGGAATGGTTGCCAGGTCACCGATCGGCCGACCAGCGACCTGGCTCGCGCTGGCCTTTGGGCTGCTGTTCGCGGCAGCGGGATCGCGGCATCAACGCATAATACAGGCGCTCGCGGCATCGGCGCTGTTTTACGGCGGGGCATATGCGTTGGTCAGCGTAGCCCCGGATCTGCGCTACAATCTATGGACGATGCTGGCGACGATGCTGGCCCTGGCGCTACTGATTGCCGAAAGGCCCGCGCTGTCGCCGCTCCGCTGGATTGTGCTGGCTGGGCCGGCCGTGGGCGCGGCGATAGTGGAAATCGCGGCTTTGACCTGACCAGAGCTACCTCTCAAAGAGAGGCTCAAGCCGCGCCGGGCACGCCCGGCGCGGAGAACCGACAGTTACAGTGCCAAGACTACAGCTACTGCCAGAAACTGCGCTGCGACCGCGAAGAAGGCGTTCGCTGCGCTCTCAAAGTACCGCATATTTACCTCCTTTTGTCTCACTATTCTCGGAAACCACGCACCCTGCGTTGCAGAAGTTTATGCCGCATCGCAACATGGGGCGCAATTGCTGAACTCAGCGGTACGGTTACGATAATTGCAATCTCTGCGTAAACGATTGCGCAGTTTGCGGTCGATGTTGGCGATGAACGGAGGCGGACATCGCGCCCCTTACCAAGGCCTTGGCTCAGCTCTGGCTAACGCCCGCCTTCCGCCGCCAAGATCGACCGCAGCCCGGACCGGTAGTCAGGATAGCGTGGTCGCCAGCCGAGCAGACGCTTCGCCTTGCCATTCGCGACGCGCCGGTTCTCGGCGTAGAAGGCGCGGGCCGCCGGCGATAGACCGGCCGCTTCCAGGTCCAGCAACGGAGGCTCCTGCCGGCCCAGCAATTCGCACGCCAGCTCGACGACCCGGCTCTGCGGCGCAGGCAGGTCGTCCGCCAGGTTGTAGACGCCGGGCGGCCCGTGCCGCATGCTCGCCATCACTCCGCTGACGATATCGTCGACATGAATCCGGCTGAACGCATGGCCGGGCATGTCCACGCGATGCGCCGTTCCGCTCCGCACGCGCTCGAGCGGCGAGCGCCCCGGGCCGTAGATGCCGGGCAGCCGGAAGATTCGCGCTTGGGGGTGTAGCCGCTGCCAGGCGATATCGGCGGCAGCACGTGCCATACGGCGTCCGAGTCCGACCGGTCCATTCTCGTCCACCCACGCACCGCCCGTATCGCCATATACACCGGTCGACGAAAGATATCCGATCCACTCTGCGGAGGACGCCGCCAGCAACGGTCCGTGAAGCCCGAGGACCGGATCATCCTCTCCGGCCGGGGGCACCGACGAGAGGATGTAGGTCGCCCGACCGACTGCGGCCGCCACGGCTGCGGCGTCGCCGATCATGGCACGGTCGATCGTCTCGACCATGACACCTGCATCTTGCACCGCCGCGCCGATCTGCGATGCTGTGTATCCGGGACCGAAGATCACCATATGCGTCATGCTGCCCGTCTAACCGGGATCGATCGGCGCCGCAGTAGTGTTGTACGAGAGGAGCTACCTGCAGCCATGCTCGATATCCAGAACGCCGCCGTCGAGCCGGCAGTGATTCGCCGGGAGGACTATCGCAAACCCGACTGGTTGATGCCCGACGTCGAGCTGACCTTCATGCTCGATCCGGCAAAGACGCGCGTGCGCGGACGACTGCACGTCACACGCAATGGATCGCATAGCCGGCCGCTTCATCTCGACGGCGACGGGCTGACCCCCCTAAGCGTCCTGATCGACGGCGAGCCGCAGGCCGATGCATGGCGGATGGACGGCCGGAATCTCCATGTCGACCTGCCCGGCGGCGACCACATTGTGGAAACAGAGGTCGAGATCTGCCCGGAAGCCAATTCGCAGCTGATGGGCCTTTATGCGTCGAGCGGCAATCTCTGCACCCAGTGCGAGCCCGAGGGGTTCCGCCGGATGACCTTCTCGCTCGACCGGCCGGACGTGCTCGCGCGCTACAAGGTTAGGCTCGAAGCCGATGCGGCTCGCTTTCCGGTGTTGCTATCGAATGGAGATTGCACGGCGATCGGCGACCTCGACCACGGCCGGCACTTCGCCGAATGGACCGATCCCTTCCCGAAGCCCAGCTACCTGTTCGCGCTGGTGGCCGCCGATCTGTCGGCGAATGTGGACCGGTTCACGACGATGAGCGGCCGCGAGGTCAAGCTTGCCATCTGGGTGGCCAAGGCGGACCTGCCGAAGACCGAACATGCCATGGCCGCGCTCAAGGCCTCGATGGCGTGGGACGAGAAGGTCTACGGCCGCGAATATGATCTCGGCGAGTATAACATCGTCGCGGTCGCCGATTTCAACTTCGGCGCGATGGAGAATAAGAGCCTCAACATCTTCAACTCTCGGTATATCCTGGCCGATCCCGACACCGCGACCGACATCGATTATGATGGCGTCTCCGCTGTCGTCGCCCATGAATATTTCCACAACTGGTCGGGCAACCGCGTCACCTGCCGCGACTGGTTTCAGCTGTCGCTCAAGGAGGGCTTCACGGTCTTCCGCGATCAATGCTTCACCGCCGACCAGGGATCGGCCGCGGTCAAGCGGATCGAGGATGTCCGCCTGCTGCGGGCAGCGCAGTTCCCGGAAGATGCTGGGCCCCTTGCGCATCCGATCCGGCCCGAAAGCTATATGGAGATCTCCAACTTCTACACCGCGACCGTCTACAACAAGGGTGCCGAGGTCATCCGGATGATCCACACGCTGCTCGGGCCGCAGAAATTCCGCGCTGGCACCGATCTTTATTTCAGCCGGCACGACGGCACGGCCGCGACTTGCGAAGACTTCGTGCTGGCGATGGAGGAGGCGAGCGGCGTCGACCTGTCGAACTTCCGGCTTTGGTATTCGCAGGCGGGAACGCCGCGCGTGCGCGCGACGCTGAACCATGAACCCGCCGGCGGCCGCGCGCTGCTGACGCTCGAGCAGGGCGTGCCGCCGACCCCGGGCCAGCCCGACAAGAAGCCGATGCCCCTTCCCCTGCGCATCTCGCTGTTCGGCGAGCGCTCGGGAAGGAGCTTTGAGGGCGAGAGGCTGGTCGTTCTCGACAGCGAACGAAGCGAGATCCTCTTCGAAGGTATCGGCGAACGACCCATCTTGTCCGTCAATCGCGGATTCTCGGCGCCGGTTATCATCGATTCGGACCGGTCGGCGGCCGATCTCGCCTTCTTGTCCGCGCATGACGACGATCCTTTCGCCCGCTACGAAGCGATGCAGCAGTTGATGGTCGACACGCTGATCGGTGCTGTCTCTGGCGGCGAAGCAGATCACGGCCCGGTGATCGACGCAGTGCGCAATACGCTCACCGACCCACGGCTCGATGCCGCCTTCATCGGCGAAACGATGCTGCTCCCGTCGGAAAGCTTCATTGGCGATCAGATGCCCGTTGTCGATCCGGTAGCAATCCACAGTGCGCGCGAGGCGCTGCGTCGCGATCTCGGGATCCAGCTCGAAGAGGAGTGGCAGGACGCCTATGATCGGAATTGCGCCAATCGATTCGAGCTTTCGCCCCAGGCGAAGGGCGCGCGCCGGTTACGCAACGTTGCGCTGGGCTTCCTGATGGCAAGTGGCGCGCAGGACGCGTCCGCGCTGGCGCTGCACCAGTTCGAGCAATGCGACAATATGACCGACCGAATGGGCGCGTTGAGCGCGCTGGCCAATTCGATGGCGCCCGAACGGGAGATCGCGCTCGCCAGCTTTTACGATCGCTTCCGGGACAATGGGCTCGTCATCGACAAATGGTTCTCGACGCAGGCATTCTCGGTCCGCCCCGACACGCTCGATCGCGTGATCGAGCTGTCGCGTCACCCCGACTTCACCCTCGCCAACCCAAATAGGCTGCGCGCGCTGGTCGGTGCGATGTCGGGCAACCAGCTGATCTTCCACGAGCGATCGGGCCGCGGTTACCGCTTTCTCGCCGACATGCTGATCAAGGTCGACGGCCTTAACCCCCAGACCGCCGCCAAGCTCGTTCCCCCGCTTGGCCGCTGGCGCCGCTTCGACGAAGGCCGCGCCGCTCTGATGAGGGCCGAGTTGCAGCGCTTGCTGAAGTCTCCCGGACTGTCGAAAGATATGTTCGAGCAGGTTTCGAAGTCGCTCGCATAGCCCGAGGCGCACCCGAGGGCTATTTGCGAGCTCGCGACGATGGCTCTGCGGGCCGCTGAGCTGGAATGAAGCCTATTGGCCCGACCCGACCCAGTCTGCGACATCTCCGGCTACGGCATTGGCCGCGCGGTTGAGGGCAGCTGCGACCTCGGCGGCCTTCTCGCTGCCGACCGGCGAGGTGGCCTCGAAACGGCGCGCACGAATGGTGTCCGAACCCGACCGCGCAATGGTCGCATCGAAGACCACGACGACCTTTCCTTGTCCTCCGAGCAGCTGAAACGCCGACAGCGTGCCGCTGAGCCGGGTGTCGGGCGTGATCGCGGGGTTGCGCGTGTCGGGAACGAAGCGGCCGGTTTTGGCCTCGATCGTCTCGGCGAGCACAGCGCGGAACATCTGCGCCGGCGTGTCGACCCACGCGACATCGGCGAGGTAGGCGAAACTCGTGCCGGTCTGAGCGGCGATGCGCTGGCTACGCAACGCAGCGGGAAGCGCCGGCAGGCCGACGCTGACAGCCTCGACGTCCCGGGCCGTCTTGCTTTGCCCGACGGGAACGCGCGCATCAGCGCTGAGCCCAATCAGCTGCTCGGGCGGTTTGGGACCCAGGCTCACGCAGCCGGCAACTAAGCCGGCGACGGCAAGGGCGAGGAGCGGACGTCGCAACATGGCCTCAGTTCCTTGGCTTGTAGTCGGGTAGCTTCGAACCGCCGAGAACGGCGCCGGCGCCGCCGCGATCGAGCTTGTTCGAGATGGCGTTGAGCGCTTCGGACATCTCGGCGAGGTTATGGGCGAGCTGGTTGATCTGCGGCACGGTTTGGGTCGAGAACGCCTTGATGCCGGGGCGCGCATCGGTGATCGCGGCGTCCAGCGACTGCATGGTGTGGGCGGCGGCGGTGGTGGCCTTGTTGAGGTTAGCCATGGCGGGGCGAACGTCGCTCGTGATCATCCCGTTGGTCGTCTCGGCAAGCTGGCCCACACGCTCGGCGGCCAGGCCTGCCTGTTGGAGGGTCGCCTTGAGCTGAACGATCGCGGCGGCGATCTCCGGCCCGCGATCCGCGAGGTCACCCGACAGCCGGTCGACATTGGCGAGGATACCGCTGATCGACTTCTGATTCTTGTCGTTGAGCAACTCGGTCAGGCGCTCGGTCAGCGCCGACATACGCTGGAGGAGTTCGGGTGCCGAATTGAGCAACTCGCCCAGCGCGCCCGGCTTCGTCGGGATCACGGGCACGCCATAGGGGCCCGGCTCCACGATCGGCGGCGCGCCGGTCACGGCGCCATCGAGGTTGATCTGGCTGACGCCGGTGAAACCGATTCCGGCGATGGTCGCGGTGGTCCCCTGAAGCACCGGCGTATCCTCATCGACGGCAATGCGTACGCGGACGAACTCGGGGCTGTCCGGCATAAGCTTGATCTGCTCGACCTTGCCCACAGGCACGCCCGCAAAGGTGACCGGCGATCCTTTCGCCAGCCCGTCGACGGACGTCTTGAAGAAAATGTCGTAGCGCTGCTCGGTCGCGGTGTTGAAGCCCGCGAGCCAGCCCAGGAAAAACAGCAGGGCGACGAGCAGCGACAGCACGACTCCGCCAACGAGAACATGGTTCGACCGGGTTTCCATCAGTCCGTCATTCCCCGGCTTCCCTCGCCTCTGCGCGCTGCGTGGCGTCCGCAGCGGCCCGCCCCCGCGGTCCGTTGAAATATTCCTGAATCCACGGATGATCCAACGCCAATAATTCCGGGATCGTTCCAACCGCGATCACGCGTTGATCGGCGAGCACGGCAACCCGGTCGCATATCGCATAGAGCGTGTCGAGATCGTGCGTGATCAGAAACACAGTGAGGCCAAGCGTCTTCTGCAGGCCAAGGATCAGCTCATCGAATGCCGCCGCACCTATCGGATCAAGGCCGGCGGTCGGCTCGTCGAGGAACAGGAGCTGCGGGTCGAGCGCGAGCGCACGGGCCAGGCCGGCGCGCTTGCGCATGCCGCCCGACAGCTCGGCTGGATATTTGGGGCCGGCGTCGGCTGGCAGGCCGGACATCGCCACCTTGTAGGCCGCGATCTCGTCGAGCAGTTCGGTGTCGATCTGCGGGTAATATTCGCGCAGCGGCACCTGGACATTTTCGGCCACGGTCAGCGTGGAGAAGAGTGCGCCGCCCTGGAACATCACGCCCCAGCGCTTGCGGACCTGCTTGGCCTCATATTCCTCGCGGTCGATCATCGGCTCACCGAACACCTCGACAACGCCGGTATCGGGCACCTTCAAGCCGATGATCGAACGCATCAGCACCGATTTTCCGGTTCCCGATCCGCCGACCACCCCCAATATCTCACCGCGCCTGACCTCGAGATCGAGCTGGTCGTGAATGACCTGTTTGCCGAAGCTGGTGCGCAGCCCCTCGACATGGATGACCGTTTGACCATCGGCGGTGTTGAGCCGGGCCATCAGATCCACCCGATCGACGAGAAGAACACCGCGAAGACCGCATCGAGTACGATCACGAGGAAGATAGCCTGAACGACCGAAGCGGTGGTGCGCAGGCCCACCTCCTCCGCATTGCCCTCGACCTGCATACCTTGGTAGCAGCCGCAGATCGCTATCAACATGCCGAATACGGGTGCCTTGACCAGCCCGACCCACAGGTCGGTCAGCGGGACCACCTCGCGGATGCGCTGGATAAAGGTGATCGGCGGAATGTCGAGGTCGATCCAGCAGAAGATGCCACCGCCGATGATCGCGATAATCGCAGCATAAAAGCCGAGCAGCGGCATCAGCGCAACGGTGGCAAGCACGCGCGGCAGGATCAGCGCTTCCATCGGAGAGACGCCGATCGTCCGCATCGCATCCACCTCTTCGGCGAGCTTCATCGAACCAAGCTGCGCGGCGAAGGCGCTTCCGGACCGGCCCGCGACCATGATCGCGGTCATCAGTACACCGAGCTCGCGCAGCGTGATCCGGCCGATCAGATTTACCGCGAACACCTCGGCGCCGAACTGGCGAAGCTGAACTGCGCCCTGCTGCGCTATCACGATGCCGATCAGGAAGCTCATCAGGCCGATGATCGCGAGAGCCTTGACCCCGACCACCTCGAACTGACGGGCCACCGCATTGTACCGGAAGCGCTTCGGATGGCTGATCAACCCCCAGAGCCCGATCAGCGTCGCGCCGAAGAAGCCGAGCAGGCCGACGAAGGAGTGGAAGGTGACCGATGTCGCATCGCCGATCTCGCGCAGGACGCGGATGAAGGGAGGGCTCGCGTCGGGGCGGACCTTGAACGGCTTGTCCGCGGCCTCGAGCTGTTCGACCAGATGCGCGACATCATCATCCGCACCGACCAGTTCGGCGCCATGATCGCGGATCAGCCGATGGACCAGCCAGGCGCCGACCGTGTCGATGCGATCGACGCCGCTGAGGTCGATCTGGCGCGGCGCCTCCGGGAGTGCAGCCAGCCGTTGTGGCAGGTCGCCGATGTTCACCAGCGTCAGCTCGCCGGTGAAGCGCAGGCTTCCCTTTTCGAACTCGAAGTCGGTCGACGCGTTCATCGCGCTCACAACTGATCGATTGGGGCGGGATCGGCAAGCACCCGAAATGAATTCCCCCGCATAGCGAATGTTCCTTATAGGCGCCCAAATGACCGAACTCGCCATTTACGATATGGACCGGACGATCACCCGGACAGGGACATTCACCCCGTTCATGATCCATGCTGCGGTCCGGCTGGCGCCATGGCGGTTGATATTCGTGCCGCTCGCCGCGCTGGTGATGCTTGCTTATGTGCTGAAATTGATCGAGCGGAAGCGGCTCAAGGAGCTGAACCAGGCGCTGATGATCGGACGGCGCATCCATGCGGACAAGCTCGCCCCTGTCGCCGAAAGCTTCGCCGCAAAGGTGATGCGTCGGAATGTGCGCCCAGGCGCGCTGCAAAGCCTCGCGGAGGACCGTGCTGCCGGGCGGCGGCTGGTGCTGGCGACGGCCTCATCGCGTATCTGGGTAAAACCAATCGCCGCCAGGCTCGGGATCGACGACATCATCGCCACCGGCTCGATCACAGGGATCGACGATTATGTCAGCCACAAGGTCGACGGCGAGAATTGCTACGGGCCCGCGAAACTACGCATGATAGAAGCCTGGATGGCGCTCGAAAGGCTCGACCGCGACCAGTGCCGCATCGCATTTTATTCGGACCATGTGTCGGACGTGCCGGTGCTCGAATGGTCGGACCAACCGGTCGCAGCCAATCCCCATGCCGGGCTGCGCGAGGAGGCGAAGCGGCGCGGCTGGACGATCGTCGACTGGCCTTGATAATCACGGATGTTCTAGCCGATCGCCCCGCTCGCAACCTTCCAGGGCCGGAGCCCGGTCAACAAATGGTGGAAACACGTCCGGCTATTACAGGTTCGAGCTCAGCGTCCCGGGAGTCGTCGCGGAGACGCGCTGAAGGAAAACTGCCTCAGCCCTCGCCGGTCTGCACGGCGGCAGCCACAGCCTGGCTGCCCTTGTAGATGAAGCCGTTGACCGGATAGGCCGTGTTGCCGACCTTCTGGATCGGCGCGAACCAGACCTTGACTTTGCTCCAGTCGTTGTCGGCGGAGGCATCGACGACCGTGACGTCGCGCTCGACCTGACCCCGGCGACCATCGATGATCGACCAATTGGCATGGGTGATCTTGATGACCCGATCACTGACGATGTCCGTCACCGTCGCGACATGGCCCGAGCGCATCGAGCCGATTGCCTTGAAGACCATCACCGAGCCGATTTGCGGCGTGCTGCCGCGAAGATATTTGCCGACCGCCTGATTCCACCAACTGGCGGCGGCGCCGAAGAGTTGAATGCCGGAGAACATCCGGGCGAAGGGCGCGCACTGGATCGACTGTGCATTGGCCGCAGAGGGCGCGACGGCGACGGACGCAAGCAAAATGGCACCGGCAATCGCGCGCAACATTTTCATCATTCGGTGGTTCCCCAACCTCGCTGAAGCCTGTCTAGGCGGTTCGATGCAGCGCAGAAAACCCCGTTCGGGTTAACCAAAGGTAACTACGCGGCGAGCCGTGGGGGGTGCGCGGCGGGCCGAGCTGCAGTGCGGAAAATGGGCGTCAAGTACTGCCCCGCCTCGTCGATGAGCCCTGCGAATCGACGATCGATGCGGCAGGGACACGCCCTGTCCGTGCGACGCCTATGCCGCGGCCACGCTGTCGAAGCGTATCGGCTTGCCGACCGCCCGGTTCGCCAGCGCCCCTTCCCACATCACGCGATGACCACGGACGATCGTGCCGACCGGCCGTCCGGTCAGCGCCATGCCCGTGAAGGGCGACCAGCCGCATCGCGACGCGAGCCAGTTCTGCTCGACCACCCACCGCGCCTTGAGGTCGACGATGGAGAAGTCGGCGTCATAGCCGAGCGCGATCCTGCCCTTGGTTCGGAGCCCGAAGACGCGCTGCGGGCCCGCCGAGGTCAGCTCGATCAAATGCTGAAGGCTCAATCGGCCCCCCGCGACATGGTTCAGCATCAGCGGCAGCAGCGTCTGGACCCCGGGCATACCGCTGGGGCTGGCCGGATAGGCTTGGGCCTTCTCCGCGATCGTGTGCGGCGCATGGTCCGATCCCAACACATCGGGGACGCCCTGGCGAAGATAATGCCAGAGCCCCTCGCGGTGCGCCGCCGAGCGGATCGGCGGGTTCATCTGTGCATAGGTCCCCAGCCTCGGATAGGCATCCTCGCCGGCCAGCGTCAGATGCTGCGGGGTCACCTCGCAGGTGGCGATGTCCTTGTTTTCCGCGATCAGCGCGAGCTCCGCCGGCGTCGTGATGTGGAGGATATGGATCTTGCGCCCCGTTTCCCGCGCGATGCGCAGGATGCGCCGGGTCGCGAGAAGCGCGCTCTCGTCGTCGCGCCAGACCGGGTGGCTCGCCGGATCGCCTTCGACACGTTCGCCCTGCCGCGCGATCATCCGCTGCTCATCCTCGGCGTGGATCGCGACGCGGCGCCTGCCCGAGCGGAGCACGCGGGCGAGATGCTCGTCTTCGGCGACCAGCAGATTGCCGGTCGAGCTGCCCATGAAGATCTTCACTCCGGCGGTGCCGGGCAGCATCTCGAGCTCGGCAAGCGCGTCGGCATTTTCGGTGGTGGCGCCGACATAGAAGGCATGATCGCACCACATTCGGTCGGCGGCACGGGCAAGCTTGTCGTTGACCGCTTCCGCCGAATCGGTGTTGGGCTTGGTATTCGGCATCTCGAACACCGCGGTCACGCCACCGAGCACCGCCGCGCGGCTGCCCGATTCGAGATCTTCCTTCGCCTCCAGGCCCGGCTCGCGGAAATGGACCTGGCTGTCGATCACGCCAGGCAGCACGTCGAGCCCGCGACAGTCGATCACTTCGCCGGCGTCGCCATCCTCGCCAATAGCGGCGATCCGGCCGGCGCGCACGCCGATGCTGGTCCGCACCGGGCCGCCGACGGTCCAGACCGTGCCGTCGCGGAGGATCATGTCATAGGTCGTCGCCATGCTGCTTCCCTTTTTGCCGCCTGCTTCCTACCTTCGCTCCATGGCCGGCACCACCCTCCAAGATCGTGCCCTGATCCGCGTCGGCGGCCCGGGCGTCCGGGATTTCCTCCAGGGGCTCGTAACCAACGACGTATCGGGGGCATTACCGGTCTGGGCAGCGCTGCTTTCGCCGCAGGGCAAGGCCTTGTTCGAGTTCATAGTCTGGCCGGATCCCGATAGCTCGTGCGACGATCTGCTGATCGATTGCGAGGCGGAACAGGCCGATGCGCTGGCAAGGCGGCTGTCACTCTATCGCCTGCGCAAGCCGATCACCATCGGACGCGACGATAGCCTGGCCGTGCATTGGGCGAAGGAAGCCGGGCGCGGCGTCCCGGACCCTCGCCTCGCCGCGCTCGGCAGCCGCTGGCTCGCGCCGCCCGGCGAAGCCGCCGAGGGCTGGCACGGCCATCGGCGCGCGCTTGGCGTTCCCGAGGGGATTGGCGAAATCGGTTCGGACAAGAATCTCTGGCTCGAATGCAACGCCGATCTTCTGAACGGCGTCAGCTTCACCAAGGGCTGCTATGTCGGCCAGGAGAACACCGCGCGGATGAACTGGCGCAACAAGGTCAATCGGCGGCTGGTGATGCTGCCGGACGGAAGCGTCGAGCGACGCCAGATGGACGGCCTCGATCCGGCGTTGATCCCAGACTGGATGAAAATGGGCCTAGAATCTTGATTCAGCTTGTCGGCGGAAGCGCGATCGATCGAGGCGATCAGCCGATCGAGCGGATCGCGACGTGCGCCGGCATGGCCGTTCCGCCGGGGGACGACCAGCGATCCCCCTCCCTCCCCCAGCCGGCCCGCGCGTAGACGCCCCGGCAGGGCCCGTTGCGTTCGGTATTGACGAGATCGGCGGTCAGCGGCGCGCCGACATCGGCCTCGATCGCCGCGAGCGCGGCCTGTTCAACCTGCAGACCGAAGACGCGGCAGCTCATCGCGAACTGGCCGATATGGCGGCCGGTCATCACAACGACACCAACCAGGCCATAGGCGGTGTAGCGATCCTGCACCGAGAGGACCCGCCATGCGCCGCCCGCCGCGAAATGCGCGCTGGCATCGCCATGGCTCCAGCGCCGGCCGGTAGTATTGAACTGGTTGGTCTTGTTGAGCAACTCGAGCGCCCGTGCGAAGCGCGGATCCTGGTCGGATTCGATCGTGCGGAGCCCGATGGCCAGCTCAAGCCCGGCGAGGAAATCGTCATGGCTCGTAGCCTCGCGGGCCTGCTCCCGCCTGATCTGCGCCTGCATCATGCCCGTCCGCGCGACGGATTCGGCGCTGATCGCCGCGACCTGGGTCTCGGGGCTCCACAGCAGGATGCGCCGCCAGTCGCGATGCGGTGCATCCAGCACGCGGACTGCGGGCAGAGCCGCCTTGACGGCGGCCCGTTCGACGGGATTGTCGTCGATAAAGACCACCGAGTCGGGGAGGACGTTGGCCTCGCGGATCGCCTCCGCCACGGTCTCGCTCTTCGGTCGCCAGTCGATTTTGCGAATCGCGAAATCTTCGATCGAAAGACGATTGCCGAACAGCCGCGACATTATCTCCTCGGCCCGGCGCGCGTCGTTCTTGCTGGTGATCGCAAGCAGGATTCCACGCTGCTTGAGGACCATCAGCGCCTCGGCCAGGCCGATCGGCCAGCCTTCGACGATGAACGGATCGAGCGTCTCGGGATCGGCCTCGGCGAGCACGCCGCGCCACAGCGTGTCATCGAGATCGATGCAGACCATCTTCACGCGATCGGTCGCCCGCAGCGTACGGAGCATCGCGAAGGTCTCGTCCCATAGGATGTCGATGAAGCCATCGACGTCGAAACGGTGAAGCGTGGACAGCGGCGGCGACGGCTCGATGCGGCCGGCATCGCGATCGGCATCGGAGTCGTCGATCAGGCCGCCATGGCCGAACAGCCAGAAGGCGTCGTCCTGCATGAAGCGTCGGCCGAACGCCGCTGCGCATTGCTCGACGTCCAGTATGTGCCCGCCAGGATAAGCGTTGGCGAGATCGCTGAGCTGGCGATTGAGCCGCTGGATGAAGAAGATCGGGTTGCGCGGATCGTAGCGCGGCATCAACCGGCCGAGCGCGCCCCGCTGCGGCAACGGATAGTTGAGGAAGAAGGTCGGCCGATCCGGGCTGCCGCCGTCGAGCTGCTCGACCAATCGCCGCATCGTCCGGAAAGCGCGCGCCAGCGCCTGCTCAAAGGCAGCGAGATCGTCGTAGCGCGTCTGCATGACGATCACCTCCGGATAGAGGTAGCGCAGCGGGATCTGGACTAGGCGGAGGTCGCACCGCCTATCGGTGCCGGTGAAAGCGCCGCCATAGTCGAAGGCGGCATGCTCGACGGCGACAGCGGGGCGCTTGCGCGCCAGCACGTCGCTCCAGCGGTCGAACAGGCAGCCGCCGAGCAGCGTCACGCGCTCGATATGATCGGGCGTGACGCTCAGGTCGGACGGTGCGTAGAAGCTCCCCATGGTTCGACCCGGCGCGCCTCTCCTTCTCCCCATATGGGAAGAAGGAGGCCGCGCCTTACGCCGCCAGCTTGCGCAGCACGTAGTGCAGGATGCCGCCGTTCAGGAAATATTCGAGTTCGTTGACGGTATCGATCCGGCAACGGGTCTCGAAACTCTCGGTCGAGCCGTCGGCGCGCGTCAGCTTGACGGTGACGGTCTGCCGCGGGCGCAGGCTCGCGACATTCTCGATCGTGAAGGTCTCGGTGCCGTCGAGCTTCAGCGTGTTGCGGTCCACGCCCTCGGCGAACTGCAACGGCAACACGCCCATGCCGACCAGGTTCGAACGGTGAATGCGTTCGAAGCTTTCGGTGATCACGGCGCGCACGCCGAGCAGGTTGGTGCCCTTCGCCGCCCAGTCGCGCGACGAGCCGGTGCCATATTCCTTGCCGGCGATGACCACGAGCGGGGTGCCCTCGGCCTTGTACTTCTCGGCGGCGTCATAGATGGCCATAACCTCGCCCGAGGGGATGTGCTTGGTCAGGCCGCCCTCGATGCCGGGGATCATCTGGTTCTTGATGCGGATATTGGCGAAGGTACCGCGCATCATCACCTCATGATGACCGCGACGCGCGCCATAGCTGTTGAAGTCGGCCTTGCTGACCTGATGCTCGGTCAGGAAACGGCCGGCCGGGCTGTCGGCCTTGATCGATCCGGCCGGGCTGATGTGGTCGGTCGTGATCGAGTCAGCGAAGATCGCCAGCGGCCGCGCCTCGATGATGTCCTGGACCGGCGCCGGGGTCATCGACATGCCCTCGAAATAGGGCGGGTTCGCGACATAGGTCGAGCCGGCACGCCATGTATAGGTGTCCGAACCCTCGACGTCGATCGCCTGCCAATTCTTGTCGCCGAGGAAGACATTGGCGTAGCGGCTGGCGAACATCTCCGAATCGATCGCCGCGGCGACGGTGTTGGCGACCTCGGCGGTCGTCGGCCAGATGTCCTTCAGATAGACCGGCTTGCCCTCGGTCGACTCGCCGATCGGCTCGACCGTTATGTCCCTGGCGGTGGTGCCGAACAGCGAATAGGCGACGACCAGCGGCGGCGACGCCAGATAATTGGCGCGCACGTCGGGCGAGACGCGGCCCTCGAAATTGCGATTGCCCGAAAGCACCGCGCTGGCGACCAGGTCGTTCGAGTTGATCGCCTTCGAGATCGGATCGGGAAGCGGCCCCGAATTGCCGATGCAGGTGGTGCACCCATAGCCGACGAGGTTGAAGCCGAGCGCGTCGAGATCCTTCTGGAGCCCCGCCTTCTCGAGATAGTCGGTGACGACCTGCGATCCGGGCGCGAGCGACGTCTTGACCCAGGGCTTGGCCTTGAGCCCCAGCGCATTGGCCTTGCGCGCCACCAGGCCGGCGGCGACCAGCACCGACGGGTTGGACGTGTTGGTGCAGCTGGTGATTGCGGCGATGACGACATCGCCATGGCCGAGGTCGAACTTTTCGCCCTCGACCGCGACGCGCTTGTCACCCTCGTCACCCTTTTTGTAGCCGGATGCGAGCTCGCTGTTGAAGCCATCGTCGACCGAGCTCAGCAGAACCCGGTCCTGCGGACGCTTCGGGCCGGCGAGCGATGGCTGGACGGTCGACATGTCGAGCTGCAACGTGTCGGTGAAGACGGGATCGGGCGCGGTGACGTCGCGCCAAAAGCCCTGCTCCTTGGCATAAGCCTCGACCAGCGCGACGGTCTCCGGCGAGCGGCCGGTGAGCCGCATATAGACCAGCGTCGCGTCGTCGATCGGGAAAAAGCCGCAGGTCGCGCCATATTCGGGCGCCATGTTCGCGATGGTCGCGCGATCGGCCAGCGAAAGCGCGTCGAGGCCAGGCCCGTAAAACTCGACGAAGCGGCCCACCACCCCCTTGGCGCGCAGCATCTGCGTGACGGTGAGCACCAGATCGGTCGCGGTGATCCCTTCGTTGAGCGTGCCCGACAGCTTGAAGCCGACCACCTCGGGAATGAGCATCGACACCGGCTGACCGAGCATCGCCGCCTCGGCCTCGATTCCGCCGACACCCCAGCCGAGCACGCCGAGGCCGTTGATCATCGTCGTGTGGCTGTCGGTCCCGACGCAGGTGTCGGGATAGGCGACTTCGACCCCCGAGCCATCGGCCGACGACCAGACCGCCTGGGCGAGATTCTCGAGATTGACCTGATGGCAGATGCCGGTGCCCGGCGGCACCACCTTGAAATTGTTGAGCGCCTTCGATCCCCAGCGCAGGAATTCATAACGCTCGCCATTGCGGGCATATTCGAGCGCGACATTCTCGTCGAACGCTTTCGGGGTGCCGAAGCTGTCGACCATCACCGAGTGATCGATCACGAGATGGACCGGTACGAGCGGGTTGATCTTCTGCGCGTCGCCGCCGAGCGTGTTCATCGCGTCGCGCATCGCCGCGAGATCGACCACGCAGGGCACGCCGGTGAAGTCCTGCATCAGCACGCGGGCCGGACGATACTGGATCTCGCGCTCGGAGCTGCGCTCCTTCTGCCAGTCGACGATCGCCTGCACATCTTCGGTCGTCACGGTGACGCCGTCTTCGAAGCGCAGCAGATTTTCGAGCAGCACCTTCATCGAGAAGGGCAGGCGCGAGATGTCGCCGAGCTTTTCGGCCGCCTTGGCGAGCGAATAATAAGCATAATGCTTGCCGTCGACGTTGAGGGTTGAGCGGGTTTCGAGAGTATCCTGACCGACGGCCGTCATTGCTTGCCCCTGTGCTGCAGATGCGAGAGTCAGCGCGGCTATAGCGGTGGCGGTCGCCGAGGAAAAGGGGCGCGCGGCGGCTTTTCCCGGCAGGCGGCCGAAAGCCCTCTCCCCGGCGGGGAGAAGGCAAATCGCATTTTGCGTAGTCATCCCGGACTTGAGCCGGGATCCCGCCTTTCTTGGCTGCGGTAGAGGAAGAAGCGGGATCCCGGATCAAGTCCGGGATGACCAGGATTTGGGGTTCCTACCTCCTCCTCTCCTCTACTCTCTCCTCTCTCCTCTCTCCTCCTCTACACCCCGCCCACCTCGCCGATCGGCCGGCCGAGATCCTCGAACGCCTGCGCCACCGCCTGCGCGCTCGAGAGGATGCCGAGCCCGCGATCGATTCCGCACAGATCTCCGATCAGCGCGTGCGCGCGGCGTGGATCGTCGCGCGCTTCCGACACTATCCGGAGCAGCAGCATCTCGGCGACCGTGGCGCGGCAGCAGCAAGCGGGCGCGATCATGATCGATCGCTGCGAGGCGCGCGCCAGCTCCGCCATCATCGCGCGGACCAGGACCAGCGGCCGGCGGAACGACAGGCCGAACGCGCCCATCATCAGACTCGCCGCATAGGCATCGTTGAGCCCGCCCACCCCGATCCGACGCACCGCCTCGATCAGGATTCGTGCGCCGCGCCCCGCGGGCGTGCCGTGGGACAGGAGGCTGGCGGGCGAGGCGGCGTCGTCGGACATGCTGTTCTCCTCTCGATGAACGGAGAAAAGCAATTATGCTATTGCAAGTCAATCGCAACTAAAAAATCTTGGGATAAGTCGATTGTGTCAGGACCGTGTCAGCGCCCTCGTGCAAAGGGGACGCGCGTTTCAATGTTCCATGGGGGGGCATTCCTGCGCATCGCGGCAGCACCGGCCAAGTCGGGCTGCCACCCCGGTCATCGGTCGGAAGCGACGCCGACCGGTTGCCGCGTCGTTTCGTCCGACTCACTTCCTCCGAGTCGGACGAAACGACGATTGGGTAGGAAGAGGAGAGCGAAGGAAGCCGTGGCGGACGGCGCAATGCCGCAAATCGGAACGTAAATAAAAAAATTGTCGGTTCGGGGTCGAAATGGCTTGGGCCGCGATGGGCGAGCGTGCGCTCCGCCGAAGGAAGGCTACGCCCTTATTCTGGCCCGACTTTTGTTCGCGAACCCTCGCTTAGCTGACCAGACTCTGACGAAGCGGTAAACGTCCCAAAACGGGAACCCTGATCCAGATCAACCAAAATGGCTGAAAAACCGGCACTTCCGGGCCGGCCCGTCAGGCTATTGTCAGCCGAATCATGCCATAGCCCGAGTCTACATTAACCTTGGATCAGGGGGTTTCGATGCGTACGATTAAATCTTTCCTTGCAATGACTGCCATGTCTGCCGCTCTGGTTGCCGCAGCGCCTGCTTCTGCAGTCATCACGATCACCAATGGCGATATTACCCTGAGCGATCAGGTCTGCGCGAGCTGCGCCAATGTGGCATTCCTGCCCAGCACCTTCGATGGCACCGGAAATACCGGGATGGGTGAGACGTCCGGCGGCGTGCAGGTCCTCTTTACTGGAATCGAGGACCTCGAGGCTACCGGGCCTGGCGACGCCTGGGTTGGCGCGGCCGATGGTTCGATAACCAGCCTGGACGTGGCGCTTGCGAGCGGATCGCTGTTCTCATTGATGGGTTTCAATGTTAACGAGCCGAACGGCGGATTCGCTGGTGGCCCGCTCTGGGATCTCAAGATCACGGCCTATTATTCGGGCGGCGAATTCTCCGGGATTTTCCATGATTTCGGGAACAATACCGCGTTCAAGGTTGCATCTACCGACAGCGATATCTCGCACGTCTTGATCCAGCTGCTCAACAACGATGACAGCGTGGCCGGTGAGAATGGCGTTCCCTACTTCTATGAGACGAACAACCCGCGCGATCAGGAACCGCATACCGGCCTCGCCTATTTCGACGGTTTCGGTCAGATCAAGATCGACGGTGTCGTTACTTCGGTCCCCGGCGTGCCCGAGCCTTCGACCTGGGGCATGATGCTGCTCGGCTTCGGCGGTGTCGGCATGTCGGTCCGCGCGCGCAAGCGTCGCACCGCCCTTCCGGTGGTCGCGAGCTGATCACACGTCGGGCCTAGCCCGGCGATAGCTTGCCGGCACAGCATCGTCTCCCGCGCGGAGCGAACTGGCCGGCTATCGAGAAAGGCGGCGTCCCCGGACGTCGCCTTTTTGATTCGGGAATAGGATCTCGCGCCTGCCGCATCCGCCGGTGGCATTGGCCTGCCTTCCAGGCCCGCGCCGATTCGGCGGCGTGAGCCTATCGACGGGCGGCACCATCTTTGCGCGCGTGAAACGCAGCAATTTTTTTTGGCGGCATCGCGGCCATTTCGGGGGCGGATCGTTCCATTACGGGGCAGATCGTCCCATAATGATTTAAACAATCGTTAATTCACGCCCCTCCTCTCCGCGCCTCCATTTCACGTCAGGTTTTTGTCAGCAAAACTGTGCGATGGGCGTTTTATTGCGCTCGTTCGGTTCGGGATGTGCAACGATCTGCGTTGCCGCTCCGTACTTCCGCTACCGAAGCGTTAGTTGCTTAAACCTGGCGTGGGGCCAGGAGTTGGGGGTTTTATGAACAAGCTTTTCGTACAGGTCGGCGCCGCCGCGCTAATGGCGGCTTCTGCGATCGGTCCGGCGCACGCGCTGACCTTCGTGTCGCAATTGGAATATAAGGACGGCGGTTCTGGTCCCGTCAAGGGAGCATCCTACGGTACGGTTACCGCCGAGGATCAGGCCGACGGCAAGTCGGTCAAGGTCACGGTTCAGTTGGCAGATGGCGCGCGTTTCCTGAACACCGGCGGCCCCCACGAGCCGTTCGTCTACAATCTGACCAACAACCTTACGGTCGACCTGTCGCCCCAATCGGCCCTCGACGGCTTCAAGGCCGGGGTCACCCCGTTCGATGCCGATGCCGGCGGCTATGATCCCACTCCAGGCAGCGGCGCCTATAATTTCCAGTCGACGCCGTTCGGCTATTTCACGAACAAGATCGGTTGCTGCCTTAAAGTCACCGAACATCCCGAGATAGTTGTTCCTCCGGTGGTTGTGCCGCCCGAATATTTTACGAGCGGTCCGAAGAAGGGGCAGATCAAGAAGGCGGGATACACCATTCCGGGATACACCATTCCGGCCGGCGTAACCGAATATGACGAGAAGACCGGCGCAGCCAATGCTGCCACCTCGCAACTGGTCTTCACCGTCTCGTCGGCCAACGCCTTCTCTTTCGCCGGCATCGATCCGAACATCGATCTCAACACCGGCATCTTGATCGGCACCGGTAGCGGCGATCACTTCAAGTCCAACACCAGCGGCGCCCAGGGCGGCGGCTGGTGGTTCGCCGCCGACATCGTCACGACTTCGGGCGCGACGTTCAATGTCGCCGCACGTGACGCGATCACCGATGTCCCGGCCGTTCCCGAGGCCTCGACCTGGGGCATGATGCTGGTCGGCTTCGGTGGCGTCGGCCTCTCGATCCGCTCGCGCCGTCGCCGGCAGACCCCGGTGGTTGCTGCGTAAAGGTCCGCATCGACCGGGAGCAATCTCAGTCGACGACCATGCCGTTCCGCTCCAGCGCCTCGCCCGCGAGGTAGAGCGAACCGGCGATCAATATGACAGGCGGCGGCGCCCCCGGCGACGCCGCCTGTTCGATTCGCCCCAGGGCATCGTCGATATCGACGGCGGGGCAGGCCGTATGACCGGCCAGCCGCGCGATCTCCGCAAGGCTCGCCGGCGCGTGATGCGCGTGGTCGCGCACCGGCACCATATGAAAATCCGCCGCCACCCTGCCCATCGCCGCCAGGAAGCCGCCCGCATCCTTGTTCGCGAGCAGGCCGAGGATGATGTGCAGCGGCCGATCCGGCGCGACGTGCCCGCGCAGGAAATCGCCGATGACGCGGCCGGCGGACGGATTATGCCCGCCGTCGACCCACAGCTCCGATCCGGGCGGCAGCCGGTCGACCAGCTCCCCCTCGCGCAGATGCTGGAGCCGCGCGGGCCAGTCGGCCCAGCCCATCGCCGCGCGGATCGCCGATGCCGGGATGAGCAGCTTCGACTGATGCCGCAGCATCGCGATCGCAAGCCCGGCATTCTGCGTCTGATGCTGGCCGGCGAGTCCGGGCAAGGGCAGATCGAGCTTTCCCGCGGCATCGCGATAATGGAGCTGGCGCCGATAGCCGACGCTGTCCCATGAACCGCCCTTGGCATGCCAGTCCGCGCCGGTGGCGCGGATGACCTGGCCGACGCGGTTGGCGACGCCGGCGGGATAGTGAAGCGTCACGATCGGCACGCCGGGCTTGGCGATACCGGCCTTTTCGGCGGCGATCTCCTCGATCGTCTCGCCGAGGAAAGCCTGATGATCGAGCCCGAGCTGGGCGATACCGCAGATCGCGGGGTTCGGAATGATGTTGGTCGCGTCGAGCCGCCCGCCGAGGCCGACCTCGACGATGCAGGCATCGGCTGGCACCCGCGCAAAAGCGAGCAGCGCCGCCGCCGTCGTCACCTCGAAGAAGCTCGCACCGACATCGCCGCCCGCATCGAGCACCTCGGCAAGCAGCGGGGCCAGCTCGGCATCGGCGATCAGCGCGCCGGCGATGCGGATGCGCTCATTGAAGCGGATCAGATGCGGGCTGGTGAAGACATGTGCGGTCATCCCCGCCGCCTCGATCGCGGCGCGCAGATAGGCGCAGGTCGATCCCTTGCCGTTGGTGCCGGCGACATGGAAAACCGGCGGCAGCCTGCGCTCCGGATGGCCGAGCCGCTCCATCAGCCGCGCGATCCGATCGAGCCCGAGCATGTCGGCACCGGGCGACAGCCGCGCGAGCCGGTCGAGCTGCGCCTGGACGGCGGGATCGGAGGAGGAAGCGTGGTCGGGCATCTTACATGCAAAAGCCCCACCCCTTCAGGAGTTCGGCCAACTCTGTTCCCCGAACAGAGCCAAGAAGGCCGAACTGGGTTGGGGTGGGGGCTCTCCACACGCGTTGAGATGGAGGATAGCCCCCACCCCCGACCCCTCCCCTGAAGGGGAGGGGTGGATAGGGAGCCGTCACGCCGCCTTCTTTCCCGGCGCCGGCGTCAGATAATCGATCAGCCGCGCGAGTTCGGCGCGCAAGTCATGTCGCCTGACCACCATGTCGAGCATGCCGTGCTCGAGCAGATATTCGGCACGCTGGAAACCTTCGGGAAGCTTCTCGCGGATCGTCTGCTCGATGACCCGCTGGCCGGCGAAGCCGATCAGCGCGCCCGGTTCGGCGAGCTGAACGTCACCGAGCATCGCGTAGGAGGCGGTGACCCCGCCCGTCGTGGGGTCGGTCATCACGACGATATAGGGCAGACCCGCCTCGCGTAGCTTGGTGATCGCCACCGTCGTCTTCGGCATCTGCATCAGCGCGAGAATGCCTTCCTGCATCCTCGCGCCGCCCGCCGCCGTGAAGATCAGATAAGGGCATTTGTCCGCGATTGCCGCCTCGACGCCGGCGACGAAGGCCGCGCCGACCGCCAGCCCCATCGAACCGCCCATGAACGCGAAATCCTGGACGCCGACGATGGCCTTGAAACCTTCGATCGTGCCGCTGGCATTGACAAGGGCGTCCTGCTCGCCGGTCGCGGAACGCGCCGCCTTGATCCGGTCGGCATAACGCTTGGAGTCGCGGAATTTGAGGGGATCCTCGCGCACCTGCGGGCTCGGGAGCAGCGTGTAGATCCCATTGTCGAATAGCTGGTCGAAGCGGGCATCGGGCCCGATACGGCCATGATGGTCGCACTTTGGGCAAACTGAGAGATTTGCCTCATATTCCTTGGCGAAGATCATCTGCTGGCATGACTGGCATTTGTGCCAGAGATTGTCCGGCGACTCGCGCTTCGCGATGAACGGGATCTTCTTGCGGACGCTGTCGAGCCAGCTCATGCGGCCTTCTCCTTCGTGGCACGGCGGATCGCCGCACCGAGAGTGGCGGTGAAATCGCGAACCTTCCGGGCGGCGGCCGCCCCATGCTCGCCGATCAGATCGACGATGGCCGAGCCTACCACGACGCCATCGGCCACGCGTCCGATCGCCTCGGCCTGCTCGGGGCCGCGCACGCCGAAGCCGACCGCGACCGGAAGCCCGGTCGCCGCCTTGAGCCTGGCGACCGCGGCCTCGATGCTCGCCTGCCCGGCCTGCTGCATGCCGGTGATGCCCGCGACCGAGACATAATAGAGGAAGCCCGATGCGCCCTCGAGCACGGCCGGCAGCCGCGCCGCATCGGTGGTGGGGGTCGCCAGCCGGATCAGGTCGAGCCCCGCGGCGCGCAATGCGGGGCCGAGATCGCGGTCCTGTTCGGGCGGCAGATCGACACAGATCACACCGTCGACGCCTGCCCTGGCCGCCTCGTTCGCGAACCACTCGGCACCGCGGCGGAGCATCGGATTGGCATAGCCCATCAGCACCAGCGGCACGGCCGGATGGCGGGTCCGGAAGGCGGCGGCGATGCGCAGCAGGTCCGCGGTCGTCGTCCCGGCGGCGAGCGCACGGAGATTGGCGCGCTGGATCGCCGGACCGTCGGCCATCGGATCGGTGAAGGGCATGCCGAGCTCGATCACATCGGCGCCCCCCTCGACCAGCGCGTCGAGCATCGTGCCGGTGTCGGCCGGGCTGGGATCGCCGCCGGTAATGAACGCGACCAGTGCGGCGCGGCCTTCGGCGCGGGTCCGCGCGAAGGTGGCGGCGAGGCGGGTCATATTGTCACCCCCAGCGCCTTGGCGACGGTGAAGATATCCTTGTCCCCGCGGCCCGAAAGGTTGACGATGATGATCTTGTCGCTGCCCATCGTCGGCGCGAGCTTTTCGACCGCGGCGATCGCATGCGCCGATTCGAGCGCGGGGATGATGCCCTCCAGCTCCGCAAGCCGCTGAAAGCTCGCCAATGCCTCGCCGTCCGTCACCGGCACATAATCGACGCGGCCGATATCGTTGAGCCAGCTATGTTCGGGACCGATTCCCGGATAGTCGAGCCCGGCCGAGATCGAATGCGCCTCGGTGATCTGCCCGTCGTCGTCCTGGAGCAGATAGGTGCGATTGCCGTGGAGCACGCCCGGCGATCCGCCCGCGAGGCTCGCGGCGTGCCTTTCGGTGTCGATCCCTTCGCCGGCCGCCTCTACCCCTATCATCCTGACGCCGTCGTCATCGAGGAAGGGATGGAACAACCCGATCGCGTTCGATCCGCCGCCGACCGCCGCGACCAGCAGATCGGGCAGCCGCCCCTCCGCCTCGAGGATCTGCGCGCGCGCTTCGTCGCCGATCACCGACTGGAAATCGCGTACGAGCTCGGGATAGGGGTGGGGACCCGCCACCGTGCCGATGATGTAAAAAGTATCGTGGACGTTCGCCACCCAGTCGCGCAGCGCCTCGTTCATCGCGTCCTTCAGCGTCTGCGAGCCCGAGGTCACCGGCTGCACCTCGGCGCCCAGCAGCTTCATCCGAAAGACGTTGGGCTGCTGCCGCTCGACGTCGACCGCGCCCATGAAGATCGTGCACGGCAAGCCGAAGCGGGCGGCCACGGTCGCAGTCGCGACGCCGTGCTGGCCGGCCCCGGTCTCGGCTATGATCCGGGTCTTGCCCATCCGCCGGGCGAGCAGGATCTGGCCGATGCAGTTGTTGATCTTGTGCGCGCCGGTGTGGTTCAGGTCTTCGCGCTTCAGGTAGATTTTCGCGCCGCCGAGATGCTCGGTCAGCCGCTCCGCAAAATAGAGCGGACTTTCGCGGCCGACATAATGGGCAAGCAGATCGTCGAACTCGGCCTTGAAGGCGGGATCGGCCTTGGCCGCGCGATATTCGCGTTCGAGGTCGAGGATCAGCGGCATCAGCGTCTCGCTGACATAGCGCCCGCCAAATTCGCCGAAATTGCCCTGCGCGTCGGGACCGCTGCGCAGCGAGTTTGCACGTGCCGTCATAATGATGCGACCCGTTGAAGGAAGGCGGCGATCTTGTCCACTTCCTTGATGCCCGGCGCGGCTTCCACGCCCGACGAGATATCGACGAGCCGAGCGCCGGTGACGCCCGCCGCGCGCTCGACATTGTCGATGTCGATGCCCCCCGACAAAGCCCAGCGCCGGGGATGGCGGAAGCCGTCGAGCAGCGTCCAGTCGAAACGAAGGCCCATCCCGCCGGGCAACGTGCCGTCGGGCGTCTTGGCATCGTAGAGGATCAGGTCGACCAGAGGCGCGTAGCGGCGCGCAGCGTCCAGGTCGGCGCGGACGCGAACGGGAATCGCCTTCCAGAGCTTCGTCCTCGGATAGCGGCTGCGCAGAGCGGCGAGGCGCTGCGGCGTTTCCTCGCCGTGGAGCTGAAGGGTATCGATGCCGGCATCGACGACCTGATCGATCAGCGCGTCGTCGGGATCGACCAATACCCCGACCCTTCCGACATGCGCCGGCACGTCGCGGGCGAGCGTGGCCGCCTGTTCGATCGTGACATGGCGCGGGCTCTTCGGGAAGAAGACCAGGCCGATATGCGTCGCCCCGTGGCGCACGGCGGCGCCGACGGTGTCGGACGTGGAAAGTCCGCAGATCTTGGCGCTTACACTGTGCATGATCGGCATGTCGGCTTGCGGGTCGACTTCGTCAACCCGTCGTCTCGTTCAGCCTCGGGCGCCGACGAGGATAGCCGCGCCGACTATCCCGCACCGATCGCGCGCGTCGCTTTGCTCGTGAAGCCAAGCATGGACGAACACGCCAATCGCCGGCGGCACCCGTTCGACCCGCCAGCAAAACCCCCTAATCCACCGCCTCGGCGATCTGGGTGAGATAATCGGGATCGATGATGTTGATCTTGCCCTGGGTAAGCTCGATCACGCCTTCGCTGGCCCATGCGGCGAGCTGGCGGTTAATGTTCTCGCGGCTGATGCCGACGAAGCTGCCGAGTTCGGACTGGCTGATGCCGCGCGTCAGCCGGGTGCCCTCCACCTTCTGGTCGGTCAACCGCTTGAGATAGCGCGCAAGACGAGGGCCGGTCGAGAAGGCGCGGTCGCTTTCGATCGTGATGTCGGTTTCGCGCAGCCGCCGCGCCATCTCGCGCAGCAGCCGGATCGCGACCTTCGGATGATGTTCGACATAGTCGAGAAAGGCGGTTCGGGACACGCGCATCACCCGCCCCGGCCACATCGCTGTCGCGGAAGCGGTGCGCGGCTGGCCATCGAGCACGGCGATCTCGCCAAGCACCGCGCCGGCCTCGGCATAATCGAGAATGATCTCGCGCCCATTGGGCGTCACCATCGAGACACGGACCACCCCGTCGAGCACGATGACCAGCGATTTGCCTTCGTCGCCCTGCGCCAGAATCTCTTCGTTGGTCTTTGTGTTGTGGAGCGTTCCTATGGCGAGCAGATCCGCGAGCTCGCCGTCGTTACAATCGGCGAACAGGTTCCCCTTGGGCAAATGCGCTGCGAACTCTGCCGGCGTCATAAAGCTGCACCCCACAGGCGATCCCCATCGCCACGACGGTCAAAGTGCCGCGTCGCCCGCCCGTTGGCAAGTCGGAGACCGATCCGATCCGACCGGTTCCCACAGCGCAAGCCGATGCGAGCGGAGCCGGACCCTGGAATCAGAACAGCCCGCCGCCGAGCATCAGGCGCAGCCCGCCGGCCACGAGGACGAAGATGTTCAGTCGCCTGCCGCCGGGCCGGTCGGAGGCCATGCCGATGCCCGCGCCGAGCAGAGCGATCGGGATGACGGCCCAGTTCAGCCAGCCGAGCAGCGGCACGAAGGCGATGATCGCCCCGATCAGGGCAATGGCTCCCAGCAGCAGCGAGACGAGGTTCAGCATCGGCGCATCTTCCCGGACGCAGGCCCGAATGGCAAGGCCGCCTCGGATATATGGTAGGCCGGTACGCGACTGCTCGCCCATGTTGACCGCCCGTCCACTGGCGCGATTGCGCCGGCTTCGCTACAGCGGCGGCCATGTCCCCTATTTTCATAGTCATGGTCGGCGGTGCGATCGGCGCAGGTTTCCGCTATCATATCGGTCTGGTCGCGCTCCGACAGCTTGGTCCCGGCTTTCCGTTCGGCACCTGGCTCGTAAACCTGCTCGGCGGCCTGCTGATGGGCGTGCTTGCCGGTGTCGTCGCGCGCGGTCCCGCGGAAACGGAACCGCTGCGGCTGTTCCTCGGCGTCGGCGTGCTGGGCGGCTTCACCACCTTCTCGGCGTTCAGCCTGGAGACCTTCGGCATGCTGACGCGGGGCGACTATGCGATAGCCGGCGCCTATGTGGTCTCCTCGGTCGCCGGATCGGTGCTGATGCTGTTGCTCGGCCTCGGCCTTGCGCGGCTGATCGCGTGAGCGAGGCCCCTCCCGCCGAGGGCCGCCAGTTCGTCGTGGCCGACGACGACGACGGCATCAGGCTCGATCGCTGGTTCAAGCGGCATATGCCCGATACCAGCTTCAACATCGTCTCACGCTGGGCGCGCACCGGCCAGATTCGCATCGACGGAAAGCGCGCCGACCCCGGCGACCGCATCGAGGCGGGGCAGACGATCCGCCTGCCGCCCGCCGAAGTGGCGGCGGCCGCAACCGCCGCCAAGGACAAACGCCCCGTCAGGCCGCGCGTCCCGCTGACCGACGACGAGACGGCGCTGATCCGCTCGTTCGTCATCCATCAGGACAAGCAGGCGATCGTCATCAACAAGCCGCCCGGACTCGCGACGCAGGGCGGCACCAAGACCGATCATCATGTCGACAGGCTTCTCGACGGCCTCCAGTTCGAGGCGGAAAGCCGACCGAAGCTCGTCCACCGGCTCGACAAGGACACGTCCGGCGTGCTGCTGCTTGCGCGCACCTCGCGCGCCGCCGCCCATTTCGCCAAGGCGTTTAGCAGCCGCACGGCGCGGAAGGTCTATTGGGCGATCGTCGCCGGCGTGCCCTCGATCGAGGACGGCATGATCGAGTTGCCGATCGCCAAGCAACCGGGCACCGGCGGCGAGAAGATGCATGTCGACGAGAAGGAGGGATCCCCTGCCCGCACGCGCTACCGACTGATCGAGCGCGCCGGCAACCGCGCCTGCTGGGTCGAGCTGCAACCCTATACGGGCCGCACCCATCAGCTTCGCGTCCATATGGCCGCGATTGGCCATCCGATCATCGGCGACGGGAAATATGGCGGCGCGGAAGCCTTTCTGTCGGGCAATATCAGCCGGAAAATGCACCTTCATGCGCGACGGCTCCGCGTCGACCATCCCGATGGGGGCCAGATCGACGTCGCCGCCGAGCTGCCCGAACATTTCGCCGAATCGCTCCGTCATCTCGGCTTCGAGCAAAGCGAAGGAGATCTGCCGATCGACGACATCAAGTTCGCCGAGACTGCCGAGGGCAAGCGCCGCATCGCCGCCGCGAAGGCCAAGGAAGCGCGCAAGGCGCGGCGCGGGGAACGACGAGGGCGGGCGCGCCCGTGAACCGCCTCGCGGTCTTCGACTGCGACGGCACGCTCGCCGACAGCCAGGCGATCATCTGCCGCGCGATACGCGAGGCCTTCGTCTCCGAAAAGCTCGCTCCGCCCGCCGACACTGCGATCCGCCGAGCCGTGGGACTCAGCCTTCCCGAAGTGATGCGGGTCCTGCTGCCCGAGGCCGACCGCGAGTTCCATGTCCATGTGGCCGAATGTTACAAGCGCCGTTTCCAGAGCCTTCGCGCCGCCGGGCTGGTTGAGGAGCCGTTGTTCGCGGGGATCGCCGATGCGCTTGCGGCGCTCGAAGCGGATGGCTGGCTCCTCGCCATCGCAACCGGCAAGTCCGATCGCGGGTTGCTCCACCTGCTCGATCACCACGGCATTTCCGGGCGCTTCGTTTCGCTGCAAACCGCGGATCGGCACCCGTCCAAGCCACATCCGTCGATGCTGTTACAGGCAATGGCGGACGCAGGTGCGATACCGGGCACCACCGTCATGATCGGCGATACAAGCTTCGACATCGGCATGGGAATCAATGCCGGTTGCTCAACCATCGGCGTGGCGTGGGGCTATCATGAGGCCGAGGAGCTGTTCGAGGAGGGCGCGCATTTCGTCGCCGACCGGCCCGACCAGCTACCTGCAATCGCCGCGCTGGCGCTAGACGAACCGGGCTAGCACATCGAAACTGTCGGACGAGACTGGGGCGAAGAGTCGGTTTTCCCCGCGTCGCGTGGCGTGTACAGCCCGCCCATGAAGCGCTTCTACAAGACGGCCGTCGCCGAGCCCACCGGCGGCGGCCACGCCATCAAGCTCGACGGTCGCGGCATCAAGACCCCCGCGCGCGCCGAGCTGATCGTGCCCACCTCCGCGCTGGCGACGACGATCGCGGCCGAATGGGACGCGCAGGGCGAGACGATCGAGCCGCGCTCGATGCCGCTGACCGGACTCGCGAACGCCGCGATCGACCGCGTCGCGCCGGATCAGGCGGCCTTCGCCGCTTCGCTCGTCGCCTATGCCGAGAGCGACCTGCTCTGTTACCGGGCCGACGCGCCCGCGAAACTGGTTGCGCGCCAGGCCGAACATTGGGATCCGCTGCTTGCCTGGGCCTGCGACCGCTATGATGTGCATTTCGAGGTGACGGAGGGAATTCTGCACAAAGCCCAACCCGCCGAGACCACCACCCGGCTTGGGCAGGCGCTGTGCGGCTTTGACCCGTTCCATCTGGCGCCGCTCTACCCGCTCGTCACGATCGCGGGATCCCTGATCGTGGCGCTGGCGATCGTCGAGGGCCAGATCGACGTCGAAACCGCCTTCGCCACTGCCCATCTCGAGGAGATGTGGCAGGTCGAACATTGGGGTGAGGACGAACTCGCCACCCGCGCGCGCGAAAGCCGCCGTGCCGACTTCAAAGCGGCGGCGCGCTTTCTTGCTCTGCTGATGTGACCGTCAGCCTTGTATGCCGCCCCGCGGCAGGAACCAGCGGGCGATGATCAGTCCGGCCACCGACAGACCGACAAAGTCGCTGATGAACAGATAGATCCAATAGCCCCAGCCGAAATGGTTGAAGACCGGCTGGCCGATCTCGGTATAGAGGGTGGTCGCGAAGGCGAAGAGCAGCGTCACCCGCGCCCGGCTGGCGAAATCGGTGACGCGCGAAGCGATGCCGCCCATGGCAAGGGCGAGCAACAGGCCGGTGGCGAGCGCGAGAATGAAACCGGTGCCGAGCGACGCCCCGTCGACGACCGGGAAGCCGGACGTGTTGAAATGGACCATCGCCACCGGGCCCTTGCCGTAGAGAACCGACCCTGCGGCGCTATCGGGCGCCGGAATCAGATAGGCACCGGTTCCGGTCGGGGTCAGCGTCTCGGCAAGCGCGGTCTGCGCCGCTGCGGTCTCCGCCTCACCGAGCCTGGTAAAGGCGAGCTGGCTGAGCGGCGTCCCCCAAAAGAAGATACCGATCAGATACAGCGCGGTGCCGGCGAAGATACCGCCGAGCAACGTCTTGGCCATTCGAGCTTCCTCCCGCATCGATGCACCGAGCGACGCTAGGCCCGGCCTCGTTGCGCGCAAGCAATTGTGCGGTAGGCCGTGGCAGTCGTCGGACCATCATGCTGCAAGGCCGCGGTCAGTCCTCGATGGCGCGCATCAGCCTGCGAACAAAGCCTATCAAGCCCGTCTGGCGGCTTCGCTTGAGCCGCTCGGCCTCGAGGATCGTCTTCACCTCGTCGAAACAGCGATCGATATCATCGTTGATCAGCACATAGTCATAGCCATCCCAATGGCTGACCTCGGCGGCCGCCCGCTGCATGCGGTCCGCGATCACCTCATTGCTGTCGGTCGCGCGGCGGCGAAGGCGATCCTCGAGCTCCCCCATCGACGGCGGCAATATGAATATGCGGACAACGTCGCCCCCACAGGTCTGATGAAGCTGCTGCGCGCCCTGCCAGTCGATGTCGAACAGCACGTCCAGACCGGCGTCGAGCATCTCGTAGATCGGCTTTTTGGGGCTGCCGTAGCGATGATTGAACACATGCGCCCATTCGAGGAACTCGTTGTTCGCCGTCATCGCGCGAAAGCGTTCGAGATCTACGAAATGATAATCCGCGCCGTCGATTTCGCCTGGGCGCATCGGCCGGGTCGTCGCGGAAACCGACATTTGGAGATTGGCATCGGCAGCCAACAGCCGCCGGGCGATGGTGGATTTCCCTGCCCCTGACGGTGAGGACAAGACGAACAGGACGCCACGGCGATCGAGGGTCAGATGAGCCATGGCGGCACTTGCCCTGGACGCGGCGCCCGCGTCAATCTCCGATCGTGCGGAACCCCGCCAGGCGCATCAGATCGCGGCGGACGGATCCCGAGCGGAGCGGCCCGACTTGCGCCGGTCATAGGCCTTCTTAGCGACATAGGCGCCACCAGCCAGAAGACCGATGGGGCCCAGGCGCCGCATCAGCCCGACGCTTGCGGCGCCCAGCAGCGCACCCTTCACGCCCCCCTGACCGTCGCGTCTGTCGACCTCGCGCCCGACGAGAGCTCCGATAATCTTGCCGATCATGCATTTTCTCCCAAATGGTTCATCAAGAATCGCCTAGGTGCCGCAGAGGTTCCGGCCCCTCCCCGCGCCGATCTTGCCGACCGCTAGATCTTGCGCCCGACCATATCCTCCGCGCGCACCACCCGCTCGAATGTCGCTTCGTCAACGAGGCCCAGGGCAAGCCCGGCCTCCTTCAGCGTCAGTCCTTCCCGGTGCGCATATTTGGCTATCTTCGCCGCATTATCATACCCGATTTCAGGGACGAGCGCGGTTACCAGCATCAGCGATCGGCTTACGAGATCCGCAATGCGCGCCCGGTCCGGCTCGATGCCCTTCAGTGCGCGCTGGGTGAAGCTTTCCATGGCCACGCTTAGCAGGTCGATCGATCGCAGCACCGCGGCGCCGATCAAGGGCTTGAATACGTTTAGTTCGAGATGGCCCTGGAGCCCGCCGATCGTCACCGCCTGATGATTGCCGATCACCTGCGCGGCGACCATCGTCAGCATCTCTGCCTGGGTCGGGTTGACCTTGCCCGGCATGATCGAACTGCCGGGCTCGTTCTCGGGGAGGATCAGTTCGCCCAGTCCGGAGCGCGGCCCCGAACCGAGCAGGCGAATGTCGTTCGCGATCTTGCTCAGCGCGACCGCCAGCGTGTTCAGCGTGCCCGACAAATGCACAAGCGCATCATTGCTCGCCAGCGCCTCGAACTTGTTGGGCGCGGTGAGGAAGGGCAGCCCCGTCAGGCCCGCTATCTCCGCTGCGACCGCCACCGCGAAGCCCGGTGCGGCATTGAGCCCGGTGCCCACCGCGGTGCCGCCTTGCGCCAGCTTGACGATGCCACCATTGATTGCGCCTTCGAGCCGCTTGCGGCCGGCGATCAGCTGCGCGGCATAGCCTGAAAATTCTTGGCCCAGCGTGAGGGGAGTCGCGTCCTGAAGATGGGTGCGGCCGATCTTGACGATATCGTCCCAGCGCTCGGCCTTCTCGACTAGGTCGGCCAGCATCGAATCGAGCGCCGGATAGAGGCGCTGGTGAACGGCGAGGGCAGCGGCGATGTGGAGCGCGCTCGGGAAGCTGTCATTCGACGACTGCCCCATGTTGACATGATCGTTCGGATGGATCGGCGCCTTGCCACCGCGCTTGCCGGTCAGCAGTTCATTCGCACGGCCGGCGATTACCTCGTTGACGTTCATATTGCTTTGGGTGCCCGAGCCCGTCTGCCAGATGACGAGCGGAAACTGGTCGTCGAATCGGCCCTCGATCACTTCGCTTGCCGCCGACTCGATCGCGTCGGCCAGCTTCGCATCCAGGCCATGCGCGCGGTTCACCCGTGCCGCCGCCTTTTTGACAATGGCAAGCCCGTGGACGATGGCGATCGGCATCCGTTCGGTCGGGCCGAATGGAAAATTCTCGATCGAACGCTGAGTTTGCGCGCCCCAATAGGCGGAGGCGGGGACCTCGATCGCTCCGAAGCTGTCGGTTTCGCTGCGGGTCTCGGGCATCCACTCATCTCCTGGGCCGTGTCCCTGCGAAATAGGGTGCGCGGCGTTCAAACCCAAGCTGTCATGCCGTGGGGGGGTCAGGCGCGAGGGACGAGCTTTTATCTGAGGGGCAGCGAAGCCGCCTGCTGGCCTGGCGGCATGTCCGGACTTCGAAGCTTTGCCTGCGGCGGTCCCCGCGTCAGGGCAAGAGATGAAACGCCGCCCGTCTATTTCTTTCGCGTGAAATCGACCGAAACGACATTGGATCCGTCCTCTGCCGCCGCCGGCGGATTGCCCGGAACGTCGTTGCCGGCCGAGCTGTGGCCGGTATCCTCGGCCTCGTCGTCGATCTGGGCCTGGAACTGGAGCGCGAAATTGACAGCCGGATCGACGAAACCGGTCACCGCCGCGAATGGGATGACGAGCTTCGCCGGCACCTGGTTGAACGAGAGGCCCACTTCGAAGCCGTCGGGCTTCACCTTGAGATCCCAGAACCGGTTCTGGATGACGATCGTCATCTCGTCGGGAAAACGCTCGACAAGATGCTTGGGGATGTCGACCCCCTGCCCTTGGGTCTTGAAGGTGATGTAGAAATGATGCTCGCCGGGCAGCCCGCCACCCTTTTCGACTTCGCCGAGCACCCGTCCGACCACCGCGCGCAGCGCATCCTGCACGATCTCGTCATAGGGAATCAGGCTGTCGGGCGTCTGCTCGGTCATGCTCCTGTCGTGAACGCTGGGCCTTTCCGGGTCAAGTCGCGCATTGCAGCATCGATCAGGCTCGCTATAGCGACGCCGTTGCGATGTGGGGATTTTACCACAGGGGTGCGAGGCGATGACAATGCGGACAGCCGCAATCAGGCGCAAGACGAGCGAAACCGACATTCTCGTCGAATTGAACCTCGACGGCACCGGTCGCTATGAGATCTCGACCGGGATCGGCTTCCTCGACCATATGCTCGAGCAGCTCTCGCGCCATTCGCTGGTGGACCTCAAGGTCGCAATCTCCGGTGACCTTCATATCGATCAGCACCACACCACCGAGGATTCGGGCATCGCGATCGGCGAGGCGCTGGCCGAGGCGCTGGCGGACAAGAAGGGGATAACCCGATATGGCCATGCCTACGCCCCGATGGACGAGACGCTCAGCCGGGTCGCGCTCGACATCTCGGGCCGCCCTTATCTGGTGTGGAAGGTGGACCTCTCCGGCCCTCGGCTCGGCGAATGGGATACCGAACTGATCGAGCACTGGTTCCACAGCTTCTCGCAGGCGGCCGGGATCACGCTGCACGTCGAAACCCTTTATGGCTCGAACAACCATCATATCGTCGAGAGCTGCTACAAGGGCCTCGCCCGGGCGCTGCGCACCGCGGTCGAGATCGATCCGCGCAAGGCCGATTCGATCCCTTCGACCAAGGGGACACTCTGACGTGGCGGAGACGATCGCGCTGATCGATTATGGCGCGGGCAATCTGAGGTCGGTCGAGAATGCACTGCGGGCAGCCGGCGGCGACCCGACCGTCACCGCCGATCCCGCCGTCGTCGCGACGGCAGACCGTATCGTGCTACCCGGCGTCGGCGCCTTTGCCGCGTGCATGGGCGGCCTGATGGCGATCGACGGCATGATCGAGGCGCTGAACCGCGCGGTCCTCAAACGGGGCGCCCCTTTCCTCGGCGTCTGCGTCGGCATGCAACTGCTCGCCGATGCCGGGCACGAGCATGGCCGTACTCCGGGGCTTGGTTGGATCGGCGGCGATGTGCGGCTGATGACGCCGGGCACCGATCACAAGGTGCCGCATATGGGCTGGAACGACGTGCGCCCGACGCGCGCCGATGGCCTGATCGCGCCGGGTGAGGCCTATTTTTTGCACAGCTATGTCTTCGACCTCGCCGATCCTGCCGATCTGCTGGCTATGACCGATCATGGCGGACCGATCACCGCCGCCGTCGGCCGCGCCAACATCGTCGGGGTCCAATTCCATCCTGAAAAGAGTCAGTCTTACGGACTGGCGTTTCTCGGAAGGTTTCTGGAGTGGCGGCCGTGATTGTTCCTCCCCGGAACGGGAGGAATTAAGGATTTGACATGACGATCACCGTCTTCCCCGCGATCGACCTCAAGGGCGGCCAGGTCGTCCGTCTCGCCGAGGGCGATATGGCGCGCGCCACCGTCTATGGCGACGATCCCGCCGATCAGGCGCGTAAATTCGCCGAGGCCGGAGCCGACTGGCTCCACGTCGTCGATCTCGACGGCGCCTTCGCCGGCCGGCCGGTCAATGCCGCCGCGGTCGAAGCGATCCTCAAGATCTTTCCCGGCCATGTGCAACTTGGCGGCGGCATCCGCAGCCGCGAACGGATTGATCATTGGCTTCGCATCGGCGTCGAGCGAGTGATCATCGGCACGGCCGCGCTTGAGAACCCCGATTTGGTGAAGGCTGCCGCGCGCGACCTGCCCGGTCGCATCGTCGTCGGCGTCGATGCGCGCGACGGCTTCGTCGCCACGCATGGCTGGGCGGACGTCTCGACGGTCGGCATCACCGAGCTGGCCGATCGCTTCGCCGACGCGGGGGTCGCCGCGCTGCTCTTCACCGATGTCGGCCGCGATGGGTTGCTGAAAGGCTGCAACGTCGAGGCGACCGTGGCGCTCGCACGCCATGCGACCATTCCAGTGATCGCCAGCGGTGGCGTCGCCGACATCGGCGACATCCATGCGCTCGCCGCCCATGCCGACGACGGCATCGAGGGTGTGATAACCGGGCGGGCGCTCTACGATGGCCGGCTGGATCTCGCCGAGGCCCTCAAGGTCGCCCGTCGATGACCGTTCGCGTCCGCGTCATCCCCTGCCTCGATGTCGCTGGCGGCCGCGTGGTCAAGGGCGTCAACTTCGTCGAGCTCGCCGATGCCGGCGATCCGGTCGAGCAGGCCAAGGTCTATGACGCGGCCGGCGCCGACGAACTATGCTTTCTCGACATCACCGCCAGCCATGAAGGGCGTGGCACGATCCTCGAGGTCGTCGCGCGGACGGCCGCGGTGTGCTTCATGCCGCTGACCGTCGGCGGCGGCGTCCGCACCGCCGACGACGCGCGCGCGCTGCTACTTGCCGGGGCGGATAAGGTGGCGGTCAATTCGGCGGCGGTGGCGCGGCCCGAGCTGTGCGCCGAGATGGCCGAGCGATTCGGTGCGCAATGCGTGGTCGGCGCCGTCGACGCGCGCAATGTCGGTCCCGGCCGCTGGGAGATCTATACCCATGGCGGCCGCCGGCCGACGGGCATCGACGCGATCGCTCACGCCAAGCGCCTTGCCGAGCTGGGCGCCGGGGAAATCCTACTGACCTCGATGGATCGCGACGGCACACGTGATGGCTACGACCTGGCGCTGACCCGCGCGATCGCCGATGCGGTGCCGGTGCCGGTGATCGCGAGTGGCGGCGTCGGCAATCTCCGGCATCTCGTCGAGGGCGTGACCGAGGGCCATGCCAGCGCGGTGCTGGCGGCGTCGATCTTCCATTTCGGACAGCATAGCGTGGCCGAGGCTCATGCGGCGCTCAGGGACGCCGGCCTGCCGGTAAGGGCATAGCCCAGCCGGCGGACCGTCACTTCATCAGTACCAGTTCCTCCGCCATCGACGGATGCAGCGCCACGGTCTGGTCGAACTGAGCCTTGGTGAGGCCCGCCTTCACCGCAATCGCCGCGGCCTGGAGGATTTCAGGGGCATCGGGGCTGATCATGTGGATCCCTAGCACAACGTCGGTGTCGGGATGGACAACGAGCTTGTAGAGCGACCGTTCGGACCGCCCTGCCAGGACATTCCGCATCGGCCGGAAGTCGGACGTAAAGATCTTCGGCGCGCCGAATCTCTCGCGCGCCTGACGCTCGGTCAAGCCGACGCCGGCCATCGGTGGATTGCTGAACACCGCGCTGGGGATCGCATCATAGTCGACGCGGTGCGGCTTGCCACCGAACACTGTGTCGGCGAAAGCCTGGCCCTCGCGGATCGCAACAGGCGTGAGCTGGACCCGATTGGTGACGTCGCCCACCGCATAGACCGAGGGCACGGTAGTGCGATTGTCGCCGTCGACGATGATCGCGCCCTTCTCGTCCACCTCGATGCCAGCTGCCTCCAGCCCCAGCCCCTCAATCTTCGGGCTGCGACCGATCGCAAACAGAACCAGATCGGTATCGAGCTTTTCATGATTCTTGAAATGGACGCAGAAGCCGCCGTCCTCCTGCTTCTCGATCTTCTCGAAGCTGGCGTTGAAGATGAACTCGATCCCCTTCTGGGTTGAAATCTGGAACAGCCGGTCGCGAATTTGTTCGTCATAACCGCGCAATATCTGGTCGGAGCGGTTGACGACGGTCACCTTGCTGCCCAGCGCGTGGAAGATCCCGGCGAATTCATTGGCGATATAGCCGGCGCCCGCGATGACCACGCGCCTGGGCAGCACATCGAGATAAAAGACCTCGTTGGAGGTAATCGCGTGCGCGGCACCAGGGAATTCGGGCCTGACAGGCCAGGCGCCGGTCGCGATCAGGATGAACTTCGCCGTGACCTTACGGCCGCTCGCGAGGGTGACCTCATTCGCGCCCGAGACACTCGCCCGCTCGCGAAATATCTCCACCTTATTGTTGTCGAGCGTGTTGGTGTAGAGGCCCTCGATACGATCGACATCGGCGTTGACATTGTCGCGCAGGGTCTTCCAGTCGAACCGCAGGTCCCCCAGTTCCCAGCCGTAGCGCGCGGCGTCGTGCAGGTCCTCGGCGAAGTGCGAGCCGTAGACGAGCATCTTCTTGGGCACGCAACCGCGGATCACGCAGGTGCCGCCGATGCGATGCTCCTCGGCCACCGCCACCTTCGCGCCATAGGCCGCGGCGACACGCGACGCGCGCACCCCGCCCGATCCGGCGCCGATCACGAACAGGTCATAGTCAAAATCGGCCATCGGGGCCCTCGTCTTTCATAGGTTCGGCCGCGATATGGCGGCGGCGATGCGGGCAATCAAACCGATCGTTACGATGAGACTGATCGAAAGAGCCCCTCCGGGGCTAGCCCAGCGCGCGCCGGATCAGCGCCCGCGTGGAGAGGTCGAATCGCTCGGTTCCCTCGCTCTCGATCGACCTCGCGATCTCCTTGCCGAGTTCGACGCCGAACTGATCGAAGGGGTTGATCCCCATCAGAACAGCATTGGCGAAGGTACGATGTTCATAGAAGGCGAGCAGCGCGCCGAGCCGGGTCGGATCGACCCGATCGAGCAGCACTGTCGTCGACGGCCGATCGCCCGCATAGGCGCGCGCCGGATCCGGGTTGGCCTTGCCCGCCATCAGCGCGGCGCCCTGGGCGAAGCAATTGATCAGCAGCGTGCGATGATGGTCCTCGTCGAGAACATGATCGGGCTCGATCGCTGCGATGAACTCGACCGGGACGAGCCGCGTGCCCTGATGAAGCAGCTGGAAAACGGCGTGCTGCGCATCGGTGCCCACCCCACCCCAGGTGATCGCTGCGGTGGGGCCGTCGACCGGCGACCCGTCGGCCCTCACGCTCTTGCCGTTCGATTCCATCTCGAGCTGCTGAAGATAGGGTGGCAGCAGCCGCAGCCGCTCGTCATAAGCGAAGACCGCGCGGGTCTCCGCATGGCGTATCCTCGAATAATATTGATCGACGAAGGCGGCGAGCAGCGGGATGTTGCGGTCGAGCGCGGCGAAGCGGAAATGACGGTCCATCGCCGCCGCTCCTTCCAGCAGCTCCTCGAACGCATCCCAGCCAAGAGCCAGCGCCGCAGGAAAGCCGATCGACGACCAGAGCGAATATCGCCCGCCGACGCTTTCGGAAAAAGGGAGAATACGGGTTTCGTCGACACCCCACTCGACCGCCTTCTCCGGGGAGGCCGTCACGGCGATGACGCGCGAAAAAGGATCGTCGACATTGGCCTCCTCCATCCAGGCGAGCACGCTGCGCGCGTTCATCATCGTCTCGGTGGTCGTGAAGGTCTTTGATGCGACCACGAGCAGCGTCGCCTGTGGGTCGAAGCGCTTGAACACCGCGTCCAATGCGGCGCCATCGACATTCGAGACCACCGCGACATCGTAGCGGTCGGCGTCGCGGCCGAGCGCGTCGATCAGCAGATCGGGACCGAGCGCCGATCCGCCGATGCCGACATGGAGGACATGGCGGATCGGGCCCAGGACATCGGCCTCTATCGCATCGATCAGGCCACGCATCCGCCCCTGGAAATTGCGCGCGCGGGCAACGCTCTCGGGAGCCCCCTGGCCGCGCTCGGCCGGATGCTCGGCCGCGCGGCCTTCGGTGACGTTGACGACCGCGCCGGCGAACAGCGCATCGCGTCTGGCCGCGAAATCGCTGGCGTCGGCCAGCGCCACGAAACGCTCGACCAATTCCGCCGAAAGATGCGTCTTTGCAAAGTCGAAGACGATCCCCGCTTCCTCGATCGACAGCCGCGAAAGCCGGTCGGGTTCGGCCTTGAACAGATCGCCGAGCGATCGAGCGGGCAGCGCTTGGATTGCCTCCCAGGCGCCAGAAGCATGATTCATAAGGAAATCTCCGTGGTGCGACGCAGCGACTGGCGGAAAAACGCCGATATTAGACTTTCGATTACCACTTTCTTCATGTTTTCCCCGCACCATTACCGCCAGCAAGAGCAGCCTGTTACCATCGAATGGATGCCGAGGATGCCGCAAACGAGGTCGGATTGGGAGGACCACGAATGCAGGATGACATTCTCCGCCTGGCCTATGAGGTCTCGCGGATCACCGAGGACAAGGTCGATCGCATCGACCGCGTCATGAAGCAGACCGGCATGCTGGCGATCAACGCCCGGCTCGAGGCTGCACGTGCCGGCGAGTCGGGCCGGGCCTTTTCGGTCGTCGCCCAGGAACTGGGCCAGCTTGCCGCGTCGATCTCCGCCATCGGCGCCGAGCTGCGCGGCGCGATCGCGTCGAACATCGCGTCGTTGAGGACCGCGGGCACCCAGATGCTCGTCGATTTCAAGGGCACGCGTCACACCGACCTCGCGCGATCAGCCGTCGAGATCATCGATCGCAATCTCTATGAGCGCTCGTGCGACGTGCGCTGGTGGGCGACCGACAGCTCGGTCGTCGACGTGCTCGAAGCGCCGACCCAGTCAAGCGTCGCCCATGCCACCGAGCGGCTGGCGACGATCCTGCGCTCCTATACCGTCTATCTCGACCTCTGGGTCGCCGACCGCTCGGGCCGCGTCATCGCCACCGGCCGGCCCGACCGCTACCCGCATGCGATCGGCGAGGACGTATCCTACACCGAGTGGTTTCGCGCCGCGATGTCGACCCAGACCGGCGACGATTTCCGCGTCTGCGACATCGCGACCAACCCCACCCTCGGCAATGCTCAAGTCGCGACCTATTCGACTGCTGTTCGCGCCGGCGGACACACCCGCGGCGCTCCGATCGGCGCCCTCGGCATCTTCTTCGACTGGGCGCCTCAGGCTGCCACCATCCTCGACGGCATCGGCCTCTCTCCGGCCGAGCGGGAGCATTCGCGGCTGATGCTGCTCGACGCCGGCCATCGGATCATCGCGTCATCGGACGGCAAGGGTATCTGCACCGAGCACTATCCGCTCCAGCCGGCCAATCGCGAAAGCGGCTATTACCAGAAGGATGGCAAGCTGGTCGCCTTCGCGGTGACGCCGGGCTATGAAACCTATCGCGGTCTCGGATGGCTGGGCTGCATCGAAAGCACGATGCTGGACGACTAGGAACCAGCAACGCCCTCCTCCATCACGAACGCGCCGAGGCTAAGGCTCGCATCCCCGTCGAACTAGCGCTACAGCGCGCGGATGCGCCCGCCTCGCCCTTCCGCCGACAAGAGCCCGCCAGCGAAGCTCGGCCGTCGTCAAGCACGGACGCAGTCCGGCTCCGCGCCCTCCGCCAATCCGCATCCGGCGCATGGCGCCGCCAGGCCCGGCCGCGAGCCGCAACGGATCGCCAAGTTGCTTGCCCGCGCCGGCATAGCTTCGCGGCGCGAGATCGAACGGATGATCGCCGACCGGCGCGTGGCGATCGACGGCACGGCGATCGAAACGCCGGCGACGCTGCTTACCTCGCTGAAAGGCGTCACCGTCGACGGCAAGCCGATCGCCACCCCCGAGCCGACCCGGCTGTTCCTCTACCATAAGCCCAAGGGGCTGCTGACCACCGAGCGCGATCCGAAGGGGCGGCCGACCATCTATGACCGCCTGCCCGCCGGTCTGCCACGGCTGATGCCGGTCGGCCGGCTCGACCTCAGCACCGAAGGTTTGCTGCTGCTCACCACCGATGGAGAGTTCAAGCGTCAGCTCGAGCTGCCCGCGACCGGCATCGAGCGCGTGTATCGCGCGCGCTGCTACGGCAACGTCCGCCAGGACCAACTCGAATCGCTCAGCGAGGGCATCGAGATAGACGGTGTCCGCTATGGCTCGATCGACGCCAATATGGAGCGGCGAACGGGCGCCAATGTCTGGATCGAGATGCGGCTGCGCGAAGGCAAGAATCGCGAGGTCCGCCGCGTCCTCGAACATCTCGGTCTCGAAGTCTCCCGGCTGATCCGGCTCGCTTATGGACCGTTCGAGCTCGGCGATCTCCAGCCCGGCGAAGTCGGCGAGATCGCGCAGCATCAGCTGGTGGCCTTTCGCAAGACGCTCAGAGCGGCGAAGGGCGGGCCCGCTTGACCATTTCCCCCGCTGATGCTGAGGAGCCGGCGAATTTGCCGAGCCGGCGCCTCGAACAAGCCTTCGATTCATGCGCATAATCGCCGGGCAGTGGCGCGGACGCGTGCTGGTCGCGCCGGCAGGCCACGGGACACGACCGACTGCAGACCGCACGCGCGAGGCGTTGTTCTCGATGCTGACCAGCCGGCTCGGCAGCTTCGAAGGGCTGAAGGTTGCGGATATCTGCGCCGGAACCGGAGCGCTGGGCTTGGAGGCACTCTCGCGCGGCGCGGCGCACTGCACCTTTGTCGAGCGGGATCGTGCCGCGATCGATGCGCTGCGCGCCAACATCGAAAAGCTGGGCGCGGCCGCGGAGATCCGACCGATCGCGGCCGAGAGCTTCACCGGCGGGCCATTCGACCTCGTTTTGATCGATCCGCCCTATGGCAGCGGACTGGGCCAGAAGCTGCTCTCCACACTCGGTCTGGCCCCCGGCGCTCTGGTGAGCATCGAGACCGCGAAGAGCGAAGCGACCCATGCGCCGCCAGGCTTCCGCATCGAGGCCGACCGCGTACACGGCAAGGCGCGGCTCACGCTGCTACGCGCGCCTTAGCACGATCGACAGATTGTTCGCCGGCATCTCGTGCACCGCCTCGAGCGCGAAACCGGCGGTTTCGGCCAGCCCGACCACAGCCTCCAGATCGCGCAGGCCCCAACGAGGATCACGTGATCTGAGGCTTGCATCGAAAGCCTCATTGCTGGGCGCGATGGCCGTGCCCGCACGACGATAAGGCCCGTAGAGAAACAGTGGCCCGCCACGCTCCAGCAGCCTTGCCGCGCCTGCGATCAGCCCTTCTGTCGCCTCCCACGGGCTGATATGGACCATGTTGATGCACAGAATCGCATCGGCCTCCGCGATCGGCCAGTCAGCCGCCGATGCGTCGAGCGGCAGCGGCGGACGGAGATTGGGCAGCCTTGCCGCCTCCCCCCAGGCGCGGGCCGAGGCGATGGCCGAGGGATCAGGGTCGCTCGGCTGCCACAGCAGATCGGGTAAGGCGGTGGCGAAGTGAACCGCATGCTCGCCGGTGCCGCTAGCGATCTCGAGCACGGTGCCGCGCGCCGGCAACACCTCGCGCAGGATCGCCAGGATCGGCTCGCGATTGCGCTCGGTGGCCGGAGCATGGCGACGCGCGTCGCTCACCACTTCGGCACCTGTCGGGCCTGCGGACCCGATCCCGTCATTCGGCTGCCTCTGGCAGCCCCGCCTCCTTCCACACCAGCACCGGCTTGCGCGCCGCTGCGGTCTCGTCGAGGCGGCGGCGCGGCGCGAGGGCGGGCGCAGCCTTGAGCGCCGGGTCCCCGTTCTTCGCGCGCATCGCCACCGAGCGCAGCGCGCCGATGAACTGGTCCAGAGTCGCCTTGCCCTCGGTTTCGGTCGGCTCGATCAACATCGCGCCGTGCACGACGAGCGGAAAATACATCGTCATCGGATGGAAGCCCTCGTCGATCAGGCCCTTGGCGATGTCGAGCGTGGTGAAGCCCTGCGCCAGCCCCTCGTCGCTGAACAGCGCTTCGTGCATGCACGGCCCGCTCGACCCGAAAGGCGCGTCAAGCAGCCCGTCGAGGCTTCGCAGCACATAATTGGCGTTGAGTACGGCATCCTCCGAGACTTGACGCAGGCCATCGGCGCCGTGGCTGAGGATATAGGCGAGCGCGCGGGTGAACATCCCCATCTGGCCGTGAAACGCGGACATGCGGCCGAAGCTGCCGGGATGTTCATCACCGGCCGTCTCCTCCTCGATGAGCCGGAAGCTGCCATCGGCCTGTTTCGCCACGAAAGGCAGAGGCCCGAACGGTGACAGCGCCCGCGACAGCACGACCGGGCCGGAGCCGGGCCCGCCGCCGCCGTGCGGGGTCGAGAAGGTCTTGTGGAGGTTGATGTGCATCGCATCGATGCCGAGGTCGCCCGGGCGGACCCGGCCGACGATCGCGTTGAAATTGGCCCCGTCGCAATAGACGTAAGCGTCGGCGCCATGGACCGCGTCCGAGATCGTCTTCATCTCACGCTCGAACAGCCCGCATGTGTTCGGATTGGTGATCATCACGCCCGCGACATCGGGTCCGAGTCGCGCCGTGAGCGCCGCGACATCGACGCGACCGTCCGCCGTCGCGGGGATATTCTCCACCGCATAGCCGCAGAAGGCCGCCGTGGCGGGGTTGGTGCCGTGCGCCGATTCAGGGACGAGGATCACCGAGCGATCATTACCGGCGGCGTCGTGAGCCGCGCGAATGGCGAGCAGGCCGCACAGTTCGCCGTGCGCGCCAGCCTTGGGGGTCATCGCGACGCCATCCATGCCGGTCAGTGCGAGCAGCCATTCGGCCAGCTCGTGGACCACCGCCAGCGCGCCCTGCACGGTGCCGACAGGCGCGAGCGGATGGATGTCCGCAAAGCCCGGCAGGCGCGCCATCTTCTCGTTGAGCCGCGGATTATGCTTCATCGTGCACGAACCGAGCGGGAAAAGCCCGAGGTCGATCGCGTAGTTCTGCCTGCTGAGCCGCGTATAATGGCGCACCGCCTCGGGCTCGGGCAAGCCGGGCAGACCGATCGGCCGGTCGCGATCGAGGCCGCCGAGCCGGGTGTCCGCGGCCGTGATCTCCGGCAGATCCACGCCGGTGCGGCCATAATCGGACTGTTCGAAAATCAGCGCCTCTTCGAGCATCAGCGCTCGATTGCCGGTGAAGGTCCTCGGCGCACCGGAGGCATCGTTCGTCTCGGGGCGCGTGACCCGGCCTTCGCTGTTCATGCTCACGCCGCCAACTCCGTTTCGAGGGCATCCGCCAGGGCTTCGACATCCTCGGCTCGGGTCGTCTCGGTGACAGCGACGACCAGCCCGTTGGCCAGTCGGTCCACGCCCGGATAGAGCCGGCCGAGCGAAATTCCGCCCAGAATATCCTTGCCGGCCAGTGCGCGGACGACCGGCTGGGCTTCACGGGGCAGTTTGAGCGTGAATTCGTTGAAAAAGCTTCGGTTGAGCAACTCGACGCCCGGCAGTCTCGCCAGCCGGTCGGCAGCGGCCACCGCGCCATGATGGTTGAGCGCCGCCAACCGCCGCAACCCCGTCTCGCCGAGCAATGTCAGGTGGATTGAGAAGGCCAGTGCGCAGAGGCCGGAATTGGTGCAGATGTTCGAGGTCGCCTTCTCGCGGCGGATATGCTGCTCACGGGTCGAAAGCGTCAGCACGAAGCCGCGCCGGCCGTCGCTATCGCTGGTAACGCCTGCGAGCCGACCAGGCATCTGGCGCACATATTTCTCGGCGCAGGCGAAAAGGCCGACATAGGGCCCGCCGAATTGAAGCCCGACGCCCAGCGACTGGCCTTCGCCGACGACGATGTCCGCGCCCATTTCTCCGGGCGAGCATATCGCGCCGAGCGACACCGGCTCCGTGACAACGGCGATCAGCAATGCGCCATGTTGATGACAGCGAGCGGCCAACTCGGCGAGATCGGCGACATGGCCGAGAATGTTCGGGTTCTGGACGACGACGCAGCTCGTCCCGCCGTCGACCGCTTCGAGCATGCGCGCCATGTCGTCGCCGGGCGCGCCGGGGGTGAGGTCGGGCAGAGCGATGTCGAGTGCGTCGCCGGTAAAGCGCGCCATCGTCCTGCAGAGGCTGACATAATGCGGATGGAGACCGGCCGAGAGGATCGCCCTGCCGCGCCTGGTCACGCGTCGCGCCATCACGATCGCTTCCCAACAGGCGGTCGAGCCGTCGTACATCGACGCATTGGCGACGTCGCACCCGTAGAGGCGGGCGACCTGGGTCTGGAATTCGAACAGCGCCTGCAGCGTACCTTGCGCGATTTCGGGCTGGTAGGGCGTATAGCTGGTCAGGAACTCACCGCGCTGGATGATATGGTCGACACTCGCCGGGATATGATGCCGATAGGCGCCGCAGCCGAGGAAGAAGGGGACCTCCCCCGCCACAAGATTCTTCTTCGCCAATCGGGTCATGTGCCGCTCGACCGCCAGCTCGGACGCGTGACCGGGCAGATTGGCGATCGGCTCCGCGAGGCGGGCGACCTCCGGCACGTCCACGAAAAGATCGTCGATCGACGAGGCGCCGATGGTAGCGAGCATCGCCTGGCGATCAGCATCGGTGAGGGGCAGGTAGCGCATGGTTCGGTTCCTTGACCCGCTGTCCGCGGACGGGGAGGAGAGTTACAGCGTCTCGCAGAAGGTCTTATATTCGGCCGCGCCCATCAGGCCGTCGAGTTCTGACGGGTCGGCTAGGGCCAGCTTGAAGAACCAGCCCGCACTCTCCGGGCTGCTGTTGACCAGCGCTGGGTCCTCTTCGAGCGCGCTGTTGATCTCGCTGACCGTGCCGCTGACCGGTGCAAACACGTCCGAGGCGGCCTTCACCGATTCGACGACTGCCGCCTCACCACCCTTCTTCACATTGGAACCCGGCGCGGGCAGCTCGACGAAGACGATATCGCCGAGTTGCGACTGGGCATAATCGGTTATGCCGACCGTGGCGGTGCCGCCCTCGACCGCAATCCATTCATGCTCGTCGGTGAAATAGATGGTCATGGTCAGTTCCCTTTGCGGACGTAACGATGGGGGACGAAGGGCATGGGCGCGACCGCTGCCTCGAGCCGTTTGCCGCGCACCTCGATCTGGAGCGGCCGGCCGATTATGGCGCTGTCGGCGGTGACATAGCCCATTGCGATCGGCATCTGCAGCGATGGGCTGAACCCGCCCGACGTGACCCCGCCGACCTCGAGCTCGCCATCGAAGATCGGCGCGCCCTCGCGCGCGGGGAGCCGGCCCGAGATCACCAGCCCCACCCGCCTGGACGGCGGCCCCTCGGCCAGGTGACGGAGAATTCGCGTCGCACCGGGGAAACCTGCCTCAGCGCGTCGCCGCTTCGACACGGCGAAACCGAGGTCGGCCATCGCCGGATCGACAGTAGCATCGAGGTCATGGCCGTAGAGCGGAAGCCCGGCTTCGAGCCGGAGCGAATCGCGCGCGCCGAGGCCGACCGGCCTGACCTCGGGGCGGGCAGCGATCAGGGTCGCGAGCTCGGCTGCCGCCTGGGCCGGGATCGATATCTCGAAACCATCTTCGCCCGTATAGCCGGAACGGCTGATCCATGCCGGCACGCCGGCGATTTCGAATGCGCCAGCGGCCATGAACACCAACGCCTCGACACCCGGCACGATCTCCGCGAGCACGTCGACCGCCTTGGGCCCCTGAAGCGCAAGCAGCGCCTGCTCGTCGAAATGGTTGAGAACCAGGTGCTCGGGCAGATGCTCGTGGAGGTGGGCGATATCGTCGGCCTTGGTCGCACCGTTGACGACGAGGTAGAAATCGCCGGACCGGCGAGTCACCATCAGGTCGTCGAGAATGCCGCCTCCATCTTCGAGCAGCAGCGAATAGCGCATCCGGCCGACGTCCAGATTGACGAAATCGCCGGGCATGAGCCGCTCGAGCGCGACATCCGAGCCTTCTCCGCTCACCAGCAACTGACCCATGTGCGAAACGTCGAACAGCCCGGCGGACCGGCGCGTCCACAGGTGCTCGGCGATGATCCCCTCATAGTGCAGCGGCATTTGGTAGCCGGCGAAAGGCACCATCCGCGCGCCTTGATCGCGATGCCAGCGGTCGAGCGGCAATGTCTGGATGATCTCGTCTGTGCTATCGTCGCTCATATCGGCCTCCGTGACGGACAACGAACGCCAGGCACGGCTGCGCCCTGCGGTCATTGCCCCCTCTGTCACGGAACCTGAGAGCTTTCGCCGGCTCTCGGACGAGCGGGCTTACCCCTTCGGTGGGACGTCAGCGAGCTGCCCGTCCGCTTTCCAGAGTGTCGATCCTCACCATGCGGTCCTTGGACCTGAGAGATTCCGGGGCGGTTGCTCCTTCGGCGGCGCCGGCCAAGGCCGGTGCGCTCTCCCGCATGGTCAGCACCGGTTGCCCGGCGACGACATGACAAGCTTGGCTGTGCGGCCGGGCCGAGTCAACGGCCGATGTGGCAGTGCAGCGAAACGATCCACAGAAAGCGTCGGGCCGTTCAGCGCGAAGCGTTGTAGGCAAGCTGACTTTCGGTGAGCTGAAAACCGAGCAGCAGCTCGAAATTGGCGTTGTTGACAGCCTCGCGCACCTCAGGTTCGGTCATTGGGTCGAGTGCCGCATCCTCCTCGCCGGCCTTGCGCTTGCGGTTGATGCGCTTAACGATGCTTTCGGGCAACGTCGCCGCGGCGCGGCTGACCATCGCGGTGGCCGAGGCATGGCCGCTGGCGCGGAGCTGCCCTTCGGCGAAATTGATCGTGATCGTGCCGACCTGCTTCGATTCGAGTTGGCTGCCCGCCCGCAGCACCGTCGCGAACCAGGGGAAGCTGACACTGCGCGCCGGACCGGCCGTGCGCCGGCTGGCGAATACGTCGAAGCTGGCGGTCAGCTGAATCTGCGCGCCGGCGTCGTTACAACTCGTCTTGAGGTTGGCGATGGCCGCGCTGACGTCGAGCGCCTGGACGCTGCGATCAGCCGGCGGATCGAACAGGGTTACATCGCCGGTATAGGTGGCGACTGCCGCCGCTGGACAGGGAGAGCGCGCAATCTTGAAACCACCCCGCTCATCATATTCGCTGCCCGTCTTGCACGCGGTGAGGGTCAGAGCGGCGAAGAGGGTCGCCGCTGGAAGAATCGCTATCGATTTCGGAAACTGCACGTGTTCGGCATCCTTGTCTCAACGTCCGGAGCGAGGCGCCACGTCCGGCAGGTCGGCCACAATCATAGAGGCGGATCCTTAAAGGTGGAAGCGCTTTGCGCTTCGGTTGATGAGCCGGATCGGGCTCTGCTCAAAAGCTTGAACCCGTTTCACGGGCTCGCCGATTCGGTCCGAGGCGGCCAGGATCCAGGAAGCGGCTTTCGCGCAAGCAAGCAATCGCTTAAGCGGGCGTCATGCCCCGCCCTGCTGCCCCACCGGCAAAACCCCCGCTCGATCTTTTGATCGCGACTCCGCGCGGCTTCTGCGCGGGGGTGGACAGGGCGATCCAGATCGTTGAGCTGACCATCGAAAAATATGGTCCGCCGGTTTATGTGCGGCACGAGATCGTCCACAACAAATATGTCGTCGACGATCTGAAGGCGAAAGGCGCGATCTTCGTCGAGGAGCTGGACGAAGTTCCCGACGACGTGCCGGTGGTCTTCTCCGCGCATGGGGTGCCCAAGTCGGTGCCCAGCAAGGCGATCGAACGCGGCCTCAACTTCCTCGACGCCACCTGCCCCCTCGTCTCGAAGGTTCATCGTCAGGCGGAACGGCTGGTCCGGAACGGCCATCACATCCTGTTCGTCGGCCACAGGGGCCATCCGGAGGTGATCGGCACCTTCGGCCAGGTGCCCGAGGGCGTCATGACATTGGTCGAGACCGCGGAAGATGCGAAGGTTGTGACTCCGCCTAGCGGCCGCCCGCTCGCGTTCCTGAGCCAGACGACGCTGTCGGTCGACGACACCGCCGAGATCATCGCGATTCTTCAGCACCGCTTTCCCGAGATCGCAGCACCACGCAGCGAGGACATCTGCTACGCCACCTCGAACCGCCAGGCCGCGGTCAAGGCAATCGCCGGGCGCTGCGACGCGATGTTGGTGATCGGCGCCCCGAACAGTTCGAATTCGGTCCGCCTGGTCGAGGTTGCCGAACGTTGCGGGGTCAAGGCGCGGCTGATCCAACGCGCGGCGGAGGTCGATTTCGACTGGCTGGACGGCGTTCGGGCGCTCGGCATCACCGCCGGCGCCTCGGCGCCCGAGATATTGGTGCGGGAACTGGTCGAACTGCTGGCGAGCCATTTCGCGGTCACCGAGCGCGAGGTCGAGGAGGTGACCGAGGACATGTTGTTCAAGCTGCCGCGTTCGCTGGTGGCCTAGGGGACGAGAATGGCCGTCTATACCCAGGTCTCCACCGAGGAGATGATCGCCTTCCTCCACCGATATGATCATGGCGAACTGATTTCGGCCAAGGGCATCGCCGAAGGCGTCGAGAACAGCAATTATCTGGTCGACACCACGTCCGGCCGCTTCATCCTGACGCTCTATGAGAAGCGGGTGAATGTCGACGATCTACCCTTCTTCATGGCGTTGACCGATCATCTCGCTTCGAAGGGCCTCAACATCCCGCGGATGCTTCGCGACCGCCGCGGCGAGCAGTTGCAGACGCTCGCCGGCCGGCCCGCCTGCCTTATCGAATTCCTGTCGGGCGTGTCGGTCACCCATCCGTCCCCGGCCCAAGCCCGCGCTGCCGGTGGAGCGCTCGGCGACATGCATCGGGCGCTTGCCGACTTCCGGCCGAGCCGCCCGAACAGCCTGGGTCCGGCCGGCTGGCACGAACTGGCGACGCGCTGCGGCAGCGATCTCGACGGCATTCTCTCGGGCCTCGGAGACCGTGTTTCCCGCGAGCTGGCCTGGATCGATGCGAACTGGCCGCGCCATCTGCCGACCGCGGTGATCCACGCCGACCTCTTTCCCGACAATGTGCTGATGCTCGGCGACGAGGTCTCGGGGGTGATCGACTTCTACTTCGCTTGTACCGACATTCGCGCCTGGGACGTCGCGGTGACCCATGCCGCCTGGTGTTTCGAGAATGACGGCACCGGCTATCACGCCGATCTCGGCCGGGCGCTGATCGCCGGTTATGATCGGCAGTTCGCCCTGTCGACCGAAGAGCGGCTCGCCTTCCCGATCCTGGCCCGCGGCGCCTGCCTCCGCTTCCTTCTCACCCGTGCCTGGGACTGGCTCAACACCCCCGCCGATGCGATGGTGACCCGCAAGGATCCGATCGCCTTCCTGCGCCGTCTCGATTTCTACGCCGAAGCCGATCCCGAAGCGCTGGTGCCGGCCGGATGACCGGGCAGGTCAGCGAGCTTCCATTAGTCGAAATGGCGACCGACGGCGCGTGCAAGGGCAATCCCGGCCCCGGCGGCTGGGGCGTGGTGCTGCGCTTCGGCACGACCGAGAAGGAGTTGTCGGGATCGGAAAACCCGACCACCAACAATCGCATGGAACTGATGGCGGCGATCCGCGGGCTCGAGGCGCTGAACAAGCCCTGCCGGGTTAGGCTGTCGACCGACAGCCGCTATGTGATGGACGGCCTCACCAAGTGGATCCATGGCTGGCGCAGGAATGGCTGGAAAACCGCCGATAGGAAGCCGGTAAAAAATGCCGACCTCTGGCAGCTGCTGCTCGCCGCCTGCGCACCGCACCGTATCGAATGGCTGTGGGTCAGGGGCCATGCCGGCCATCCCGACAACGAACGCGCCGACAAGCTGGCGAGCGACGCGGCTCTGGGTTTATCCTGATCGCTCCTCCGCGGACTTGCCGGCAGTCATCGCCGCAGCAATATCCCCGTGTGATAGCTAGCACCAAGCAGGGCGTCGCGGCCGGTAGCTTCCACGCTATCTTCCACGATGACCGAAGGCCGCAGCTTCAGCGCGTCCATATGTGAAAGAAAGTCTCCGACATCGAAGCCTGCCGCTCGGATTTGGCCGGGTGACCATTCCATCACGAGGTTGAGATCCGGATTTTGCGCGATCACGCGTTCGGCGCCGCTCAGCACCAGCGGTTCGGCACCTTCCACGTCGATCTTGAGAAAGTCGACGCGCCCGCCAAATTCCTGCGCGAGATCGTCAACCCGCACGCTCGCCACCTCAAACGGTTCGACCGGAGGCTCGGCCATATAGTCGGTGAAGGCGGTGTCGATCTTGACGATGCTGGTATTGCCGGGTCGTCCGACCCGCCGGTACAGGGTCAGCGGTTCGGCGCTGTTGCTGGCTGCGGCGTGAATCGCCCTCGCGCGCTCATGAAAGCCATTGATCGAGAGATTGTCGCGGCACAGCGCATATACCCGCTCGTCGGCTTCCACGGCCAGGACGCGCCCCTTAGGGGCGAGACGGGCGAACAGGCAGGCGAAATAGCCGAAATTGCTGCCGATATCGAGGCAATGGCTATCGATCCTGAGTTCCCGCAGGAAGAAATTGGTCAGCGATGTTTCGTAGGCGCCCGTGGTGATGAACCAGGGGCTGATCAGCCTGTCATCGGCGTCGACATAATAAGCGATGTTGTGGGTGCCGACCACTGCCCCCACCAATACGCGATTATTCCCGACATAGGTCGCCCGGCTACCTTGGCCCAGGCGCTCGAGCGCCGTGACCTTTCGTTCGAGGGCCGCGAAGCGTTTCGCGCGCCGGTGCGCCCAGCCGCCAAACTTCCCTATCTTATTCCCGAGCCCGCCTAACACCGAACCACATCCTCCTTGACCGCACGCCGAGAGCTAGGCGTCCTTCCAGGCGATAGCCACCCAAAAGAGGAGCATGGCCCGGTCGCCAAGCGCGTGCTTCAGGCGCCCGCACCTGCTCCCTCGCGGGCCGAGCCGGCGCCAGCCGGCGCTCCCCCCGGCGGCCGCCTCATCAACGCGACCGGTAGCAAAGCGGCAACTCTCCCGGCTGGTCATGCTGCCAACCGTTCGAAATCTGGATCTCATCCATTGGGGCGGGACGCGACATAGGCGGCCGACAGGACCAGGAAGAGCGCGACCGTCCAAACGATCCACCCCGCGGGCCGTACAATAAACAGCATCGTCGCATAGCCGCCGGCCATGCTGGTGATCGCCACGATCTTCGCCTTGGGGGGAATCGCACGGCGCTCACGCCAGCGCCGGATCGACGGGCCAACCCGTTCATGGTCGAGAAGCCAGCGCTCGAACCGCGGACTCGAGTGGCTGAAGCAGCCGGCCGCCAGGATCAGGAAAATGGTGCCGGGCATTATCGGCAAAAGATAGCCGGCAACGCCGAGCCCCACCATCACCCAGCCGAGCAGGAACCAACCCCAACGCTTGATGGGGTTTTTCATGCTCTCAGAGCGAGCCGTGGCAGTGCTTATATTTTCGGCCGGACCCACACGGGCAGGGCGAATTGCGGCCGAGCGTCGCGGCGACATCTTCGGGGATCTGGAAGCTGGGATCGGGCGCGCCGAGATCCGGCCGCGGCAGCCTAGTCGTAATGAATCCCAGCGCTGCGGCGTCGCGACCGGCTCCGTCGTCCTCACCGGTCAGCGGATCGATATGGCTGGTGATGAAGTCGGGCATCGGCGGCAGCTCGGTGAACTGCGGCGGTGCCGTCTCGAACCGGATGGTAGCAAGAATACGGGTCACTTCCTCGCGGATCGCGATGAGCATCCGTTCGAACAGCGCGAACGCTTCCTGCTTATATTCGTTGATCGGTGTCTTCTGTGCATAGGCCCTTAGGTGTATCACCTGGCGCAACGCATCGAGTGTCGCGAGGTGCTCCTTCCAGTGATGGTCGAGCGACTGGAGCAGGACGTTCTTCTCCAGGGCGTGCCAATCCTCGTCGGCGATGGCAGCGCGCTTCGCGGCCATCAGGGCTTCGGCTTCGCCCTGCACCTTTTCCGCAAGAAGCTCGGGATCGATGCCATCCTGCGCGATCCACTCGTCGAACGGCGGCGTGATGCCCAGCGTGTCGGCGGCGCGCGCGGACAGCATGTCGAGGTCCCACTGCTCAGGATAGCTGTTGGGCGGGCAGGCCTCCCCGACGAGCGCGTTGACGGTCTCGGCGCGCATATCGGCGACCACCTCGTCCACGGTCGCGGCGTCCATGATGTCGGCGCGCTGCTCGTAGATCACCTTGCGCTGGTCGTTCATGACGTCGTCATATTCCACGACCTGCTTGCGGATATCGTAGTTGCGCGCTTCCACCTTCTTCTGAGCGGTCTCGATTGCCTTGGATATCCACGGGCTGATGATCGCCTCGCCATCGGCGAGATTTTTGTTCATCATCCGCGCGAACATCGTCTGCGGACCGAAGATGCGCAGCAAATCGTCGTCGAGCGACAGGTAGAAACGGCTGAGGCCGGGATCGCCCTGGCGACCCGAACGACCGCGCAGCTGATTGTCGATGCGGCGGCTCTCGTGCCGCTCGGTGCCGAGAACGAAGAGCCCGCCGGCTGCAAGCACCCGCTCCTTTTCCGCCGCGATCTCGGCGCGGATGCGGTCGGCCGCGGCCTCGAACTCCGGGGTACCGATCTCGAGGTCCGGATGTTCGTCGCGCATCCGGAATTCGAGATTGCCGCCGAGCTGGATGTCCGTGCCACGACCGGCCATGTTGGTGGCGATCGTCACTGCGCCGAGCCGCCCGGCTTGCGCCACGATACGGGCTTCCTGCTCGTGGAAGCGCGCGTTGAGCACCTTGTGCTCGACACCATCCTTGTTGAGGAACTCGGACAGCAACTCGGACTTCTCGATCGAGACGGTGCCGACAAGCACCGGCTGGCCGCGCTCCTTCGCCTCGCGGATCGTCTGGGCGATGGCGGCGAACTTATCGAGCATATTCTTGTAGAATTCGTCGTCCTGGTCGATCCGTTTCACCGGCAGGTTGGTCGGGATCGTCACGACGTTCATCTTGTAGATCTGGTAGAATTCGGCTGCCTCGGTCGCTGCGGTGCCCGTCATGCCGCTCAACTTGGGATACATCCGGAAATAATTCTGGAAGGTGATCGAGGCCATTGTCTGGTTCTCGGGCTCGATATTGACGCCCTCCTTGGCTTCCACCGCCTGGTGCAGCCCGTCCGACCAGCGGCGTCCATCCATCATCCGGCCGGTGAACTCGTCGATGATGATGACCTTGCCGTCCTTGACGATATAATCGGTGTCGCGCTTGAAGGCGATGTTGGCCCGCAACGCCTGGTTCAGATGGTGGACCACCTGGGTATTTTCGAAATCATAGAGATTTCCGCCTTCGAGCAGGCCGGCCGCCTCCAGCATCCGCTCGATCCGCTCGGTGCCATCTTCCGTCAGGACCACTGACCGCTGCTTCTCGTCGAATTCGTAATCGGCCGGCTGCACCTGCTTCACGATCAGATCGACCTGCTTGTACAGCTCCGATTTGTCGTCGGTCGGGCCCGAGATGATCAGCGGAGTCCGCGCCTCGTCGATCAGCACCGAATCGACCTCGTCGACCACGGCGAAATTGAACGGACGCTGGACCATATAGGCGCGTTCATATTTCATGTTGTCGCGCAGATAGTCGAAGCCGAACTCGTTATTCGTTCCGTAGGTTATGTCGGCCGCATATGCCTCGCGTCGTTCGCTGTCGCTGAGGCTGGGGATAATCACCCCGACCGTCAGGCCGAGGAATTTGTAGATGCGGCCCATCCATTCCGCGTCGCGACTTGCGAGATAGTCGTTCACCGTCACGACATGCACGCCGTGACCCGGCAGCGCGTTCAGATAGACGGCGAGCGTCGCCACCAGCGTCTTGCCCTCGCCCGTCCGCATCTCAGCGATTTCGCCCCGATGGAGAACGATGCCGCCGATCATCTGCACATCATAATGGCGCTGGCCGAGCACCCGGAAGGCCGCTTCGCGCACCGTGGCGAAAGCCTCGGGCAGCAGGGAATCGAGCTTTTCGCCCTGGTCCAGCCGCGCGCGGAACCTCGCCGTCTGACCGGCGAGTTCCTCGTCGCTCATCGCCTGAAGCGTCGGCTCAAGGCCCGCGATCCTCTGCACGATCGGGTGCAACGACTTCACATAGCGGTCGTTCGACGACCCGAAGATGGCTTTGGCGAGGCCGCCGAGCATGGGCATTCCTTGAGACATGGCTGCACGTGCGGCTCGCAAGCCGCCGCGCAATCGATCGGGGTCCAGATAGGTGCCGCTGTGGACTACGTCAATTCGGCGGCGTTATCTCTGCGAGCACCCCCGCCCAACGCTCGGCCGCCCTCTCGGTCCCGTAGCGACCGGTAAGATGCGAGCGCGCCGCGGCGAGACGCGGCCGCTCCTCGTCCCAATGATCGGCGTAGCGCACCAGTCCCTTTTCCCAGTCATCGAGCGCGACGAACGCGCGCAGTTCCTCATAGCTGTCGATCGCATCGGCGACGACGCCGAGACCCGCGAGAATTGCGGTAGCCGGGCGGTTGATCGATTTCCCGACCGTATAGCCGTTGCGGCGGATAGGGATCAGCGCGACCCGGTGCATCGCGAGCGCGGCGCCGAAGGATGCGAGCGACCAGGGCAAATAGAGATGGGGCATGCCCCATGTCCTGGCGGCGCGCCTATAGCGCCCGCGATCGTTGCTGATCACCGTGAGCGTCATCGCGCGGGTCTGGGCGAAGCGTTCGAGCCGCGGCACGATGGCGGCGAGATGGGCGAAGCCCGACGCCTCGCCGCTGCTGTTGCCGAACCAGACACAGTGAAGCGCCGACGGATGCGCGGCGAGGAAGCGCCCCAGCCGCGCGAGCCGCCAGCTGTCGAGCAGCGACGGCGTCGTGGATAATCCATCCGTATCGTCGAGCATGTCGGGCACGAGCCGTAACTTATGAGCGACGCCTGGCAGTTCGGCGGCGATCTGCGCGGCAAGGCCCGATGTCGGCACCGTCACAAGCGTCGAACGCTCGAGCATCTCGACAATGCGGGCGCGCTTGGCCGGCCGGCGCTTGCGGTCGGCCTTCTCAAGATCATTGTCACACATGTCGACCACGATCGGCTTGCCGCTCGCCGAAGCCGTGCGGGCAACATTCAGTCCGCTCCGCGTGAAACTCTTCGAGATGATCAGCGCGTCGTAGCAATCTGCCCGCATGGCATGCCACTGCTCGATCTCGACGCCGCGGGCGCGCAGGGCTGCGATCGGCCCGAGCAGGCGCAACCTCACGCTCGCCACATCGGGCGTGAAGCGCTTCGCAAACCACCCGATCCTGAATCCGCCGTCAGCCATTCCGAAAATCTGCACTGCTACCCCGCTGCCGCAAGCGTGTAACCGCAATATTTCAATGTCGCGCTGCGCGCCCTATAGCGGCGGCCCGTCTCGGAGTTAGCCATGGATCGTTCGCCGCTCGCCCCCGCCGCCTTTCCCGACCTGCCGCCGATCACAGGCGTGCGCCTGGCGGTGACCCGGGCAGGATATAAGGCATGGGAACGCGCCGACCTGACCTATGCGGCTTTCGATGAGGGAACTGCGGTCGCCGGAGTGACGACCCGGAGCCGCTGTCCGTCGCCGGAAGTCGAATGGTGCCGGACCGCCTTGCCGCTGGGTCGGGCACGAGCGCTGATCGTCAATGCCGGCAATTCAAATGCCTTCACCGGCCATCGCGGCCGCGCTGCGGTGGAGGCGATCACCGCGCGCGTGGCTCGCGCGGCGGGATGCCAGCCATCCGATGTCTTAGTCGCCTCGACCGGTGTGATTGGCGTGCCGCTGCCGATCGACAAGGCCGAGGCCGGCATCGACGCGGTGCTGCGGGCCCCCCCGGCGAGCTGGGAGGAAGCGGCCGCCACGATCATGACCACCGATACGTTCGCCAAGGCGGCAGGCGCGTCGGCGATCGTCGACGGGCGCACCGTGCGGCTGGTCGGCATCGTCAAGGGATCGGGAATGATCGCGCCCGACATGGCGACGATGCTCGGCTTCATCTTCACCGACGCGGCAGTGGAGCCCGCATTCCTCCAGAGGATGCTCGACGCGGCCAATGCCAGGAGTTTCTCGTCGATCACCGTCGACGGCGATACCTCGACGAGCGACACTGTCCTCGTCTTCGCGACGGGCAAGGCCGGCAATGCTCCGCTGCGCTCGGCCGACGATGCCGGCGCCGATGCGTTTCAGGCGGCGCTGACCGATGTGTGCCTGCAGCTCGCGCATCTGGTCGTACGCGATGGCGAAGGCGCGTCCAAGTTCATCGAAATCCAGGTCGAAGGCGCGGAAAGCGATTCGAGCGCCCACCGCATCGCCATGTCGATCGCCAATTCGCCGCTGGTCAAGACCGCGATCGCCGGCGAGGACGCCAATTGGGGCCGCGTGGTCATGGCGGTCGGCAAGGCGGGGGAGCCCGCCGAGCGCGATCGGCTGTCGATCCGTTTCGGTGCCACTCAGGTCGCCAGCAACGGCCTTGCCGTCGAGAATTACGACGAAGCGCCGGTCGCCGCGCATCTCAAGGGGCAGGAAATCGAAATAGGCGTCGACCTGGGTCTTGGCGAGGGCCGAGCCACGGTTTGGACCTGCGACCTCACCCATGGCTATATCTCGATCAATGCCGACTATCGGAGCTGATCGATGCCGTCCCTTCCTCCGGTCCGCATGATCGACCGGCGCTGATGCATCGGCTTTACCAACCCGTGCTCGACCTGATGCGCGAGGTGGCGGCGGAGATCATGCTGCCGCGCTTCCGCAAGCTCGCCGCCCATGAGTTCGCCGAGAAGAGCCCAGGCGATTTCGTCACCATCGTCGATCGCGAATCGGAGGCGCGACTAGGCGAAGGGCTGTCGCGCCTGCTGCCGGAAGCGAGGATCGTCGGCGAGGAGGCGGTCGCCGAGGACGATTCGATCCTCGATCGGCTCAAGCAGGGCCTCGTCTGGATCATCGATCCGCTCGACGGCACCAACAACTTCACCGAGGGCAAGCCCCCCTTCGCGATCATGATCGGCCTTGCGCAGGATGGCGAGCGCAAGGCGGGCTGGATCCTCGATCCGCTCAGCGGCCGCATCTTTCATGCCCTGCACGACGAAGGCTGCTTCATGAACGGGGAACGGGTGACGACGCGCCCGACCATGGACGCGCTTCCGAAAGCGGCGATAGCCACCTATTTCATGCCCGAAGAGCGTCAGGCAGATGTGCGCCGCCGCGCCGCGGGCCGGCTAGAGATCGTCGACATCCCGCGCTGCGCGGGCGAGCAATATCCGCGGCTGATCCTGGGTCAAAACGACATCGCGCTCTATGAGCGGACCCATCCATGGGATCACGCCGCGGGCGCGCTGATGCTGGAAGAAGCTGGCGGGCGGATCGCACGGCGCGACGGATCGCCATATCGGCTCGCCATAGCCGGCGAAGGCGCGATTGCGGCCTCGTCCCGGGCGATGTGGGATCTGGCGCGCGAGGTGCTGTTCGACTGACGGCTCCTCCGTCCCGCGTGGAAGGAGCGCTACCAGCTCAGAGCTCGCCCTGAAGCCACCCCTTGAGCGCGCTCTTCGGCGCGGCACCGACCTTTGTGGCGGTCGGCTGGCCGTTCTTGAACAGGATCATCGTCGGAATGCCCCGTACGCCATAGCGACCCGGCGCATCGGGATTTTCGTCGATATTGATCTTGGCGATGGTGACCTGCTCGCCGAGTTCGTCGGCAATCTCTTCGAGAGCCGGACCAATCATCTTGCAGGGGCCGCACCATTCCGCCCAGAAATCGACGAGTACCGGCTTGTCGGCGGCGATGACGTCGCTGTGGAATGACGAGTCGGTGATCGCTTTAGTCGGCATGAGGAAGACTCCTTCGTTACAAGCCTGATGTAGGACGGTCCTCCGTATGGCTCAACGCCCTGTCCCCAGCTTTTGCTCCTCCCCGGTAAAGCCGGGCTTGTGCCGATCGAGCAGATCGGACGGCAGTTCGATCAGCGTCGGGCCCGCCGTATAGAGCAATGCCGCCGCGACATGCCGGCCGGGAAAGACCACCTCCAGCGCCGCCGTATAGGCGGCCATCTGTCGGATATGATGATCGGGAAGCTGGGCCAGGACGGCGGGTGCACGCCGACCAGTCTTGAAATCGACCACCAATATCCGGTCGTCTTCGATCAGGAGCCGGTCGACCGTGCCGGCGATCACCTCTCCCGCAACGACGGCTGCCACGGGCGCTTCGGCAAGAGCCTTCGGTCCGAAGATCGCTGCGAAACGCGGGTCGCCGATTACCCGGCACGCATCGGCAGCCAGACGTCGCGCCTCCTCCTCGTCATCGACCCCCGCCGAATGGATCAACCAGCGCTCGGCGGCTGCGCGCCTTTGTTCGGGCGCGAGGGCTGGTAGCCGCTCGAACAGCGCGTGGAGCACGGTGCCGCGCCGTGCCGCGTCGCGCGTCGCGGCAGTGGGCGGCGGATCGGACACATCATCCTTTGCGATTGCCGATGGCGCGAGCGGGCGCGGCGGCCGTGCCTCGACGGGCGCGGGCCTGCGAAGCCAGTCCGGCTCGGAGAGCACCGGCGCCAGCGCGCGCGGGCGCGCCGAAGCGCCAGGCGCCGATCCGCGGACCGACCCCCGATAACGGAGCGCGGCACCCCATAACGGGTCCTCCTCCTCTTCGCAGCCGAGGCCCGCCATCGCCCGCCGGATCGCCGCATACCAGCTCCTGGATGGCGGCTCGCCGCGCGCTCGGACCCCAAGCGCGCCGCCGATCACAAGATGCTCCTGGGCGCGCGTGAGAGCCACATAAAGCAGCCGCCAATGTTCCTGGCGCTCGCGCTCGGCGAGCGCCTCGGCGGCGTCGCGCAGCACCTCGGCCATCTCGGCCTTGCGCGGCCGCAGCACCGGCACGACCGGTCCATCCTCATCGATCGCCCAGTCGAGCCGGCGGGCCGGCGACACATCGGGATCCGCGGTGGCGTCGGCAAGGATGACGAGCGGTGCTTCGAGACCCTTCGAACCGTGCACCGTCATCACCCGCACGGCATCGAGCGGGGCGGAAGGGTCGCGGGTGATTTCGACATCGCCGCGATCGAACCAGTGGAGGAAGCGCTGGAGCGTCGCGGTCGCCATGCCTTCGAATTGAAGCGCGGCGCCGAGCAGTTCCTCGATCGGATCACGGGCTTCCGCCCCCAGGCGGCGCAGCAGCTTGCGTCGCCCATCGAGCGGGCCGCTGAGCAGATGTTCGAGGAAGCGATAGGGCGTGGTGAAGTCGGCGCGCGCCAATATGTCGTCAAGCAAGGCGATCGTCTCGCCATCGCCTTCGCCACGGACCGCATCGATCAGCGCGCCCCTGCGACCAAAGCTCACTTCATAAAGTCTGTCCTGGCTCCAGCCGAACAGGGGCGAGACGAGCAGGGCGGCGAGGCTCAGATCATCCTCGCGCTGAACCGCGAAACGTATCGCGGCGAGCAAATCGCGCACGGCGAGCGGCGCGGTCAGACGCAACCGGTCAACACCGGCAACCGGTACGCCCTCGGCATGGAGCCGCGCCACGATCAGCGAGGCGAGCTCGGCGCGGCGGCGGACCAGGATCAGGATATCCTCGGGGCGGATCGTCCGCTTCTTGCTGGCTAGCCACATCGGCTCGTCGAGCCATTGCCTGACCTGTCGCGCGAGCCGGCCCGCATAATCGCGCGTCGCGTCGTCGACCCACCCCTCCTCACCGCAATCGACGGCCTCTTCGATCGCGAGCGGTTTCCACAGGATGACACGGCCGGGGATCCGGTTGTGCGCGACGTGGCAATCGGTCTGCGAAGCAAGCCCCATCTGGTCATGGCCGAGATCGTCGATCAGCTTGTCGACGAGTTCCAGAACGGCCGGAGCCGAGCGAAAGCTGCGGTCGAGCGAAAGCTGCCGGAAAAGCCGCTTCTGGGTTTCGGGCAGTTCGATCGAGCCCTCTTCGGCCTGCCGCGCAAATGCCAGCCGCGCCGCCTCGAACGCCAGGGGATCGGTTCCCTGGAAACCGAATATGGCCTGTTTGAAGTCTCCGACACTGAACAGGGTCCGCAGCACGCGCCCGCGCGCGCCATGGCCGGCAAAAAACTCCGACGCCAGGGCAGCGACGATCCGCCATTGCGCTGCATTTGTATCCTGGGCTTCATCGACAAGCAGATGATCGACCGACTGATCGAGCTTGTACCGCACCCAATCGCCCATGCCCGGCATATCGAGCAGCCTGACCGTTGTCCGGATCAGGTCGTCGAAATCGACGAGGCCCGCCGCACGCTTGGCGACGGCATAGGCGGCGGCGTAGCTTTGTCCGGCGCGCAGCCCCGCGCCAATGGCGGCAGCGAGGACGGCCCCGCTCCGCCAGCCGAGCAAGCGCCCGACTTGATCGGCCAGGCGCGCGCAATGATCGGCATAGCCGGTATCGGCCTTCAGCAGCCCCGCTTGGTATTTGCGGGGTTCGAGCGCCCTGGTCAGGACGACGAGGCGAACATCCTCGAGCAGCGCCGCCCGCTCCCGCGCGCCGGCCGCAACGAAGCGGACGACAAGCTCGGCGTCACGCCGGCCTGTCTCGGTCCCCCATGCGGCGTTGGCCCGGGCGACCCGCTCGAAACACTCAATGTCGAGTTCGACGCATCCCCGCTCGATAGCTTCCTCGACATCGCCCAAGGGAACGCCAAGGGCGGCGCGGACGCGCGGCTCGATGCTCTCCCGAGCGCCTAAGCCGGCAAATGCGTCGGCAGCGCGTGCGCATTCGAGCAGATAGCTCTCGGCGCCGGTTTCCCCGAGGCGGAGGCTGAGCATCTGGACGTCGCGGACGAGGCCATGGTCGCCCGTCCTCGTCGCGCCGTCGATCAGATCGGCAAGCGTCCCGCGCGCAAGCGCGGCCTCCTCACGAACCTCGATCGGACGGAAACCCGGCACCAGGCCCGCTTCGGCGGGAAATCCAGCAAGCAGCGTCTGGCAAAAGGCATGAATAGTCTGGATGCGCAGACCGCCACCCGGCGCGTCCAATACCCGGGCGAACAATTGACGGGCGCGGGCCAGAGCGGGTCCATCGCCATCTTCGCCCAGCCGCGTCAGATCGCGCTTGAGCATCTCGTCGTCCTTGAGGCCCGCCCAATGCGCCAACCGGCGATGGATCCGCTCGGCCATCTCGGCCGCGCCGGCCTTGGTGAAGGTCAGGCACAAGATCGACTCCGGCGCTGCGCCGCCGAGCAGGAGGCGCAGCACGCGAGCGGTCAGCACATGGGTCTTGCCGGTGCCGGCCGAGGCCGAGAGCCAGACGAGCTGGGTTGGATCCGATGCATCGCGCTGCTGCGGTTGGAGCGGATCGAGCGGTTTGAGGCGGCCGCTCATGCTGCATCTCCGGGCGCAGCATCCCGGCCATACCATTCGTCGAGCCGCATCAGCTGGTCATAGTCACCATAGGGTGCATATTCGGGGGCGAGCTTGGCCGTGAACGGCGCCGCGCCGGTCAGCCATCGCTCGACGGCCGCGCCAAGCTTGGCCGCGGCATGCGCGACGAAATCGTCCGCCGCCAAGCCGCTCTTGCCACCGACGGGCGACTTCACGGCTCCGAAGCTGTCGCCATCCTTCGCCAGCGACCAATATTCGAAGATGACGGGCTGACCAGTCACGCCGCCGAAGCCGCCGCGTTCGGCGAGCAGGCCGAGCAAGCCGAGCTGCATGGCATAGCCGGCGGCGACTTCGGCCGCGCTCGGCGGCTTGCCGCTCTTATAGTCGACGATCGCGAGACGGCCGTCGCGCAGCCGGTCGATCCGGTCGACGGTGCCGGTCAGCGTGATCTGGCCGATTTTCGCCTTGCCCTTGAGTTCGGCAACAATCGGACGGCGGCCCTGCGCGACACCCTCGCGCATCATATCCGCTATCCAGCGGAGCGCCTCCTTCAACCGCGGCTCCCACAGCGCGCGCATCACCGGATGCGCCGCCATCCCGGCCAGCATCGCCTCGGCGCGCGGCAGCAGCCGATCGGGATCGCAAGCGTCCGCCTTCATCCAGACTTCGAAGACCGCGTGGATCGCGGTGCCGCGCCAAGCGGGGGTGGGGTCCGCATCGACCGCCTCGAGCGCGCGCAGCCGCAGCATCGCGTCGGCGTAGAAGGCGTAAGGGTCCGCCTGGAGCCGATCGAGCTTGGTCACCGCGATCTCGACGGGCCGGTCGGCAACCGGCGGCGCGGGCGCCGGGCGATCGATCAGAACGCGGTCGGCGGGCCGGTCGAGCGCCGCTGCCCAGTTGGGAAGGCGCAGTTCGCGCGTCATGCCGCCGGTCATCGCCTCCAGCCGCAGCCAGAAGCGCGAGGCGATCGCTGGTGCGCGCGCATCGCGGCGGGCACGAGTGACGATCACCTCCGGAGCGCCGAGCGCCATCGCAAAGTCATGTGCGGCAAGACCGATTCGTCGGTCGAGCCCGTCGAGGCCGAGTTCGGCGCGGATGCGCGGCGCGAGCCACGGATCAGGGCTCGGCAGCGGCGGCCACACGCCCTCGTTGAGCCCGCCCAGCACCATCAGATCGGCATGCTGCAGCCGCGCTTCGAGCAGGCCCCAGATCGACAAACGCGGATGTCCGCCCTGCGGTGGACGCACGGCGACGCCGTCCATCATCAATCGGAGCATTGGCACGAGTCCCGCCGCCCTGAAGCTGGGTGGCCCGAGCGGAGCGGTCCGGTCCAAGGCAGCGATGAGGTCGGCGGCAGCGCGCCCGTCGGGGCCCGACCATGCGGCGTCCCCAGCCAGGCTGGACGCGGTTTCGCGGATGGCGGCGACAAAGGACGTAATATCACCCCTCCCCTTCGGGGGAGGGGCAGGGGGTGGGGGCTCGACTCCATCCCCGCCTCGAAAGGATGAGAGCCTCCACCCCAACCCCTCCCCTGAAGGGGAGGGGCTCCTGTCTTCAAAAACCATTTCCAGCGGCGCCAGCAAATGCCGCACCTCTTCCCACCATCCGAGCGCTGGCGCGCGGACGTTCTGCGCGCGCCCCTCGCTTTCGCGCAGGAAGGCCGTCACCCCGGCCAGGCCCGCGGGGGGACGCGGTCCCCGTAGCGCCCGATCGAGCTTTCGCGCGCCGTCGAGCCAAGCGGGTCGCGCCTCGCCGCGCCGGACCAGCGGATGCTTGACGAGCGCCAGCAGCGGAACCGGTGCGAAGCCCTCGGCCGCCGCTTCGGCAATCGCCAACAGCAAGGTGCCCGCGGGGGTCAGCGACAATGGCGTGCCGGCCGAATCGTCGGCGACGATGTTCCAGCGGGCCAGGTGCGCCGCTACGCGCCGCGCCAGCACCCGATCGGGGGTTACCAGCGCTGCCGTCCGTCCCGGCGTCTCGATCGCCTCCCGCAACGCCAGCGCGATCGTCTGCGCCTCTTCGGACGGATTCGCGAGTTCGATCGCGCGCACGCCGCTTAGCCGTCGCTGCTGCGGCAGCAGCTTGTGCCATTTGTCGGTGAAGGCGGCCGGCGTCATTGCATGGCCGATCGCCCGGGCGCGGATCAGGCGGGCATCGCGACCGCCGGGCCAGCGCCATTCGACGACCTCGCCCCGACGCACGCCGATCGCATCGAGGAGCAGCTTGAGGGCGAATTGCGGATGGCTTTCGATCGACCGGTCCTTACGGCCCTCCTCATCCGGCGCGTGCGGGCCGAGCGCGTCCCATTCGACGTCCGGGGCAAGCAGATCCAGGCCCGGCAGCACGACCATGCCATCCGGCATTCGGGCGATACTGCGCAGCAATCCGGCCACTGCCGGGGTCGTGCTGCTGATGCCGGCCGCGATTACCGGACCCGATGGCGGATGCTCGCGCCATCGCCGCGCCACCCGGTCGAGCAGCCGGTTGCGCCGCTCGGCAAGATCGATGCGGCCGCGCTTTTTCAATTCCGGCGGCCAGCGGGTGAGGATAGTATCGAGCATCTCGAGCGAGCGCTGCCAATGTTCCGAAAGCTCAGGGGCATCGGTCACTTCGCGCAGCCTCTCCGGCGGAATGCGCGCGATCAGCATCTGGTCGAGCGTGCGGCCAAGCTCGCCGGCCAGACGCACTGCCTCACCACCGTCGATCGCGTCGCCCGCCGCCGCCCGGGCATCGGCTACCAGCCGGGCCAGGATCATCTGCCGCTCGAGCGGCTCGATCGCCGGCGGGATCGGCTCATCGCCATCGATCGGGTCGAACATACCGCCGAGCCGTTCGTCCAGCTCGGGATCGCCGACCGCCACCAGCCTGGGCAGCAACAGCCCGCCCTCGGCGCGCCGCACGAAGGCGTCGGTGATCGCGCGCGCGGCGCGATTGTTAGGCACCAGCAACGTCACCCGTGCCAGCGTGAGCGGATCGCTGCCGAAACGCGCGAGCAAACCCGTGACCAACGCATCGGTAAAGGCCCGATGGGCTGGAATGGTGAAGACGGCGGGACGGGTCATGGACGACCGATCTTAGCGGAATGGCGGGCGCGATAAAGGTTTGAGGAGCGCCGGCTTGTAAGGTCAAACCGGCCGGTTTCGGCGAGATCTCCGGCTTTATCAGTTCCGCCCCAATATCGCCTCGGTCTTGGCGATCGCCGGCGGGGTACCGACGTCGAACCAGAGCCCCTGATGGACGAGGCCAAAGGCGCGATCGGCGGTGATGGCGCGGTTCCACAGCAGGTTGAACGAGAAGGGGCCCTCCGGCAGATCGGTGAACAACCGCTTCGACACGATCTGCAGCCCCGTATAGACGAACGGCGCGACCTTGCTGGCACGTCGGCGGACGATGCGGCCACCCGGATCCATGTGGAAATCGCCAATGCCGCTATGGCAGTTTGCGCGGGCCAACGGCACCAGCAGCAGCAGGGCATCCATCCGAGCATCGTCCCAGCCGTCGGCGAGCAGACTGATCGCGTCGACCGGCCCGTCGATCCACAGATTGTCGCTGTTGACGACCAGGAAATGCTCGTCGGGGATCAGCGGCAGCGCATGCGATACCCCGCCCCCGGTTTCGAGGAGCGTCTCCCGCTCGTCCGAGATGCGGACATCGAGGTCGCTCGCCTTGCGCCTGAGATGGGCCTCGAGCGAATCGGCCAGATAGTGAACATTGACGACCACCCGCTCGATGCCCGCGGCGCGGATCCGATCGAGCGCATGATCGAGCAGCGGCTTGCCGGCCACTTCCACCAGCGGCTTCGGCCGCGTCGCCGTCAAGGGCCGCATCCGCTTTCCGAGGCCGGCGGCAAGCACCATCGCGGTGCCGAGCGGCTTGGTGGCGCTTGAATTGGGGCGCAACGACAGCGGCTTCGCGAACCTCACCGGGCGGCATCCGCCCAGAAGGAGGCGCGCTTGCCGGCAGGAACATGCGCGTCGAACCAGGCCCTTACCGGGCCAAGCGCCGGATGGGCGAGATCCCGTTCCAGATAGGTCCAGACCCGCGGCTGGAAAGCCAGGTAGCGTGGCTTGCCGTCACGCTTCCATAAGCGGGTGAAGATGCCGAGTATCTTGGCGTTGCGTTGCGCACCGAGAAGTGCGTAGGCCGCAGCATCGTGCGGCCTGCGCCGGGAATAGCGCGCGACCATCGCCGCCTCGACCACCTCGGGTACGTCCCGCCGCGCGTCCTGCAGCAGCGAGACCAGATCATAGGCCGGATGGCCGGCGAGCGCATCCTGGAAGTCGAGAAGGCCGAGGCTGCCGTCCTCCAGCAGCATGATGTTCTCGGCGTGATAATCGCGCAATACGGTCGTCGAGCGGTCGGCGGCGATCGGCAGAAGCGCAGCCTCCCAGGCCGCGGCATAGCTCGCGGAATCGGCGCCGAGCCCCACGGCCGGCATGTACCATTCGGGAAACAGCGCGGCTTCGCGCTGATAGACCGCGATGTCATAGGGCGGCAGCGAACCGCATGGCGCCGCGTGAAGATCGATCAGAAGGTCGACCGCCTGTTCGTAGATCTGCCGTTCCCGCTCGGGCGCCAGTTCGATCGCCTCGCGCATCCGCGCGTCGCCGAAATCCTCGAGCAGGATCAGCCCTTCTCCAAGATCCTCGGCGAGGATGCGCGGCGCGCGGAACCCGATGGCGTCGAGATGGCGCGCAACGGCGAGAAACGGCCGGCTATCCTCATATTGGGGTGGAGCGTCCATCAGCACCGCGCTCGCCTCTCCCCTTTTCACTCTGAAGTAGCGCCGGAAGCTTGCATCACCCGCGAGCGGCAGGATCTCGGCGCCGCCCCAGCCATGACGGGATAGGAAAGCGGATGCCTGTCCGGGCGGAATCATCGCAGTGGCCATCGGCCCTCCCAAGCCGGGGACCCGTGCCAAGTCAAGCGGCGCGCATCGGCGCCCTCCGCGGCGATCGTGAGCCGCAGGGCATCGGGCCAGAGCAGTCCCCCCATCCGCTCGGGCCATTCGATCAACAGCGCGCCGTCGAGCCGCGCTTCGTCCAGACCGAGTTCAGCAATCTCGCCGGGATCCTCGATCCGATAAAGATCGATATGCCAAAGTGGCAGACGGAGCTCGGGCGGCGCATAAGGGATGACGATCGGAAAGGTTGGCGACGGCACCTCACCCTCGAAACCGAGGGCGTGGAGAAGGCCGCGCACCAAGGTGGTCTTGCCGGCGCCGAGATCGCCCGAGAGCGCGACGACATCGCCGCACCGAAGGACTGAGGCGAGCGTAGCCCCCAGCGCGGCGGTGGCTTCGGCACCGACGAGGCGGATCATGCACCGTGCTCCGTGCCACCGCAGCCAGCAGGGTCCCGCCGTCCGGGGTGGGCAGGAGCCGGGTCCTCGACCTGCCGGGCCAGCGTAAAGGATAGGCGCAATCCCACGGGCCCGGCCATCAGACCAGCGTGTCCTCGTCCAGTCGGCGCGGCAAGGTGATCGTCACATGCGTGCCCTTGCCCGCTTCGCTCTCAAGCACGATGGCGCCGCCATGCGCCTCGACGAGCTGGCGGGTCAGCGGCAAGCCGATTCCGATCAGCTGCTTGCCCTCGTCGTTGCTCGCGTCGATCCGGGGATAGCTGTCGAACACACGCGCGCGCTGCGCTTCGTCCATCCCCTGTCCGGTATCGGCGACGATCCACACGATCTGGTCACGTCCGCCATGTGCCTCAACGGTGACGCGCCCGGCGGGCGGCGTGTATGTGATGGCGTTGTTCAGCAGATGATCGGCGATCTGGCGCAGCCGGCGTGGATCGCCCCGCAGCATTCCGAGGTCGGGCGCGATGTCGATGAGAAGAGAGATCGACTTGGCCTCCGCGGCGGCTGTAGCGGCTTCGATGGCCTCGGCAAGCACGTCTCCGATCGCCACATCCTCCTCGGCGAGCGGCAGGTTGCCGGCTGCGCCCTGAGTCAGGTCCAGCACGTCCTCGACCAGTGATCCCAGCCGCCCGACCGACGTGAGGATGGCCTCGACATATTCCCTTGCGACGGGCGGCAGCTCGCCTGCGTAGCCGGCGTCGAGCAGCTCGGCAAAGCCCGCGATCGACGTCAGCGGCACGCGGAGCTCGTAGGACATGTTGGCGACGAAGGCCGTCTTGAGCTTGTCGGCCTCCTCGAGCGCGTCCGCCCGTCCGCGCAGAGCCTCTTCGATACCCCGCGATGCGGTGATGTCGAGCAGGGTGAACAGCGCGTTGCCGTCGGGCAGCGGCACCACCGCAAAGTCGAAATGCCGCCCGTCCGCGAGCGCCATGCGCCCGGTCCGGGCCTGGCGGTCGACCGTGGCGATCCGGACAAGGTCGCGCAGCAACTGGGCACGGGACGGATCGGCAAGCTTGGCGGCGACCAGTTCGACCATCGCGTCGACGCGGAGATTTTGCGCGAGATCAGCCTCGGACAGGCCCCATATGTCGCGAAACCCCTGGTTCCATATATGCAGCCGGCCGTCGGCCGCGAACACGCCGATCGCCTCGAACAAATTGTCGAAGGTCGCGGTGCGGACGCGCAGCAACGTGTCGCGTGCGCTCGAAAGCTGCACCTGCTCGGTGCGGTCCTCGAAAAAAAGCAGCAGACCGCCATTGGGCAATGGCTGGGCGACGACGCGCAGATGCTGGCCGCCGGGGATCGTCCACATCTCCTCCATGGCGTCGACCGCATTGAACCAGGCCCGGCGCTCGGCTCTCCAGCCGGGGAAATCGCGGGCTTCCGGCAGATGCTGGGTTTCACGCATTCGATCGAGCACGCGATCGAATTCTGGGCGGTCGGCGAGCCATTCGGGCGCCAGCGCAAAAAACTGCAGGAACGGCTGGTTGTAAAAGACGAGGCTGCGGTCCGCCGCGAACTGGGCGACGCCGGCGGAGAGGCGATCGAACAGGTCGCGCTGCGCTTCCTGAAAATGATCGAACTCGGCGCGGGTCTGTTCGAGATCCTGGATATCAAAGGCGTAGCCGGCCACGCCATGTTCACCCATCGGGACATCGACGATCCGCATCATTCGCCGCTGTCCCGACAAGGTGACCGGCACGATGTGCGTCTTGATCCGGCCGCTATCGCGGGCAGCCTCTGCGGTCGCGCGCGGCGCCCGCCCTTCCACACCGTCGATCAGCTCGACACCGCTGATCACGACCTCCTCGGCGCCGGTCCCTTCGACTGCCGCGACATAGGCCGAATTGACAAGTGCCAGCTTGAGATCGGGACCACGATGCCACATTGGAAACGGCGCCGCCTCGATCAGCGCGAGGCAACTGTCCAGCGCGTCCCCGATCGCGGTGACCTCGGCGGAAAGCCGGCTGATCTCGCGTTCGCTCTCGCTATTGTCGAACAGCCAGACGAGGACACCTTCGCCCACAGCGGCCGGGGCCGGCAGTCCGCGCGCAAGGAGCATACGATCGGTGCCGGCAAGGCGCAGCGCCCGTTCGAACGAACGTCCCGCCTGTCGCGCCGCGGCGATGTCGGCGACGAGCCCCTCGGCGTCCACCACCGAAATGCCGCCTTCGCCACCGGCAAGCTCCGCGATCCAGCCCGGTTCCTTATCGAGGCCGAGCCAGTGGCTAAGCCGGCCATCGGACAGGAGACGGCCATCGGGCGTCGCCAGGAACGAAATCGCAGGCGCGCTGGCCAGCAAGGCCGATTGACCGGCGATCTCGCGGGCACGTGCCTTGGCGAATGCGTCGCGGCGCAGCCCGATGATGATCGCCGCCACAGCCGCCGCCAGCCAAAGCGCGACGATGGCGGCGAGCAGTAGGGCGGCGACCGGATCGAGCTGGATCATGCGCGGCATCGGCACGCTTTCTAGAGCAAAGCGTGCAAGCGGCAACCAGAGACATCGCCCTGGCCCGTTTCATGATCGGCTCCTTCGCGCGACAGCCCTGTCGAACGGTCCGTGCCGCAACCGCTCCCCCAGACGCGCGGGAGAGAGGGGATTCTCCCGGCTGATCAGTAGCGATAATGGTCGGGCTTGAACGGTCCCTCGGGGGTCACGCCGATATAAGCGGCCTGCTTCGGCGTCAGCTTCGTGAGCTGAACGCCCAGCTTCTTCAGGTGGAGCGCCGCGACCTTCTCGTCGAGATGCTTGGGCAGGACGTAGACCTCGTTCCTATAGGTGTCGCCGCGCGTCCACAATTCGATCTGGGCCAGCGTCTGGTTGGTGAAGCTCGCCGACATCACGAAGGACGGGTGGCCGGTCGCGCAACCGAGATTGACCAGCCGGCCCTTCGCGAGGATGAGGATCTGCTTGCCGTCCGGGAAACGCACGAGATCGGTGCCCGGCTTAACCTCGGTCCACTCATAATTGCTGAGCGCGGCGATTTGGATCTCGCTGTCGAAATGGCCGATATTGCAAACGATCGACATCGGACGCATCGCCGCCATATGCTCGGCGGTGATCACATCGGCATTGCCGGTGGCGGTGACGAAGATATCGGCGCGCTTGACCGCCTCTTCCATCGTCACGACCTCATAGCCTTCCATCGCCGCCTGCAGGGCGCAGATCGGGTCGACCTCGGTGACGAGCACACGGGCACCGCCGTTGCGCAGCGACGCTGCCGAGCCCTTGCCCACATCGCCAAAGCCGGCGACGCAGGCGATCTTGCCCGCAAGCATGACGTCGGTCGCGCGCCGGATCGCGTCGACCAGTGATTCCTTGCAACCATAGAGATTGTCGAATTTCGACTTGGTCACGCTGTCGTTGACGTTGATCGCGGGGAAAGGCAGTTCGCCCTTCTTGGCCAGCTCGTACAGACGATGAACGCCGGTGGTGGTCTCTTCCGAGACGCCCTTCAGCGTCTTGACCGTCTCGGTCAAATAGCCGGGCCGCCGGGCGATGAAGGCCTTCAGCGCGCGCTGAAACTCGACCTCCTCGGCATTTTCGGGTTCGCCCAGCGTCGCGCCTGCCTCGAGCTTGGCACCCCACAACGCGAACATGGTCGCATCGCCCCCATCGTCGAGGATGATGTTGGCGGTCTGATCGCCCCAGTCGAAGATCGAACCGACATAGTCCCAATAGTCCGCCAGCGTCTCTCCCTTGACGGCGAAGACGGGGATGCCGCGCGCGGCGATGGCGGCGGCAGCGTGGTCCTGGGTCGAGAAGATGTTGCACGTCGCCCAGCGGACCTCGGCGCCCAGCGCGACCAGCGTCTCGATCAGCACCGCTGTCTGGATCGTCATGTGGAGCGAGCCGGTGATCCGCGCGCCCTTCAGCGGCTTCGAGCCACCGAATTCCTGACGGAGCGCCATCAGCCCCGGCATCTCGGTTTCGGCGATGTTGATCTCGGCGCGGCCGAAATCGGCGAGTCTCAGGTCGGCGATGACATAATCTTGGAAGTCTGACGCGACGGCAGTGGCCACCGGGCTTCTCCTTGGAGCAGGTCGCGAGCGGCAAGGCGCCGCCCGGCTAATCTGCCGCGCCTTACCTGTCCATTCCCGCTAATGCAAATATAAAGATATCTTTATATTGTTCCAAGGTGCGCCTGCTGCCGCCAGAACCTAGCAGATACAGGCGAGGACAACGGCCAGCTCCTCGACCGAGAAAAGGGAGTATCCGTCCTACCGATCGACCTGGGCGATCACTTCGCCGCCGCCGCACAGGCCACCGGGTAGACGGGGGGACAGGCCTTCGCGAACTGCGATCATCAGCAGCCCCTGGTGCGAGTTCTCCATCAGCGCCGCTTCGCGCGCCATCGACCCGGCCGTCGCACAGCTGTCGCGGGAGGTCCGACCGGCGCCATAGCTGTTGGCGAGCGAGGTGGTGAAGCGGTCATAGGCGCCTTGCCCCTGAACCGGCCCCTGCGCAGCGATGAAGAAGGCCTTGAGCCGGTCATTGGCTTGGCCGATCGCGGTCCGATTGCCGCGGACGAAATCATTATAGTCCGGCGCAATGTCGAACCCGATGGCCTGGCAGCGCAGCGTTTCGACCATCAGGAAGGTCTGTAGGTCGCGCACCTGCGCGGCCGCGGCCTGCCCTACCGACCAACACGCGGCGTTGACTGGCGCGGCCGCCGCCAGCGCGGCCATAGCCGCGCCCATGAATCGACGCATCGGAAATGCCCCTCATGCCCCTCTGGCTGCCCCGAGCAGCTCATCCCATGCGGTGCATGATCGACCGTAAAGGTTGGCGTTGTCCTGTGAAAACTGGTTAACGCCCGTAAAAAAGCCATTCTTTACAGTACAGTGCCGTAACAATCGGCCTTGCCCGCGGAAGCTACACGCTCACGCTCGACCGCTCGTCGCCGCGAGCAGCTGCGGATCGATACCGGCCCCGCGCATGGCAAGCTCCCATCGTTGTGACGCCGGTCGCTCGAACAGGATGGTATCGTCGCCGCGAGTCGCGAACCAGCCAGGGCGGCGCATCTCGCCGTCCAACTGCCCCTCGCCCCAGCCGGCATAGCCAAGTGCGACCAGCCAGCGGCTCGGCCCCCCGCCCTCGGCGATCGCCCGCAATATATCGAGGGTCGATGTGAGGCCCCAGCGCCCCTCAACGAGCAGCGTGTCCGCGCCGACCCAGTCGGTGCTGTGCAGAAGAAAGCCGCGCTGCTGTTCGACGGGCCCACCGAGATGAATTTCCCTGTCGGGGGCAAGGCCGGGCTCGATGCTGAGCTGGTCGAGCAGCTGGTGAAAGCCGATCTGCGGCACCAACCGATCGACGGCGACGCCGACGGCGCCTTTCTCGTCATGAGCACACATCGCGATCACCGCTTTCTCGAAGCGCGGATCGCCGATGCCGGGCATCGCCAGAAGGAGCTGTCCGCTGAGAGAGGCTGGCGCATCCATGGGGCCCCCTTATAATTGGCAACCATGGGGGTGCAATCGGGGCAAGAAACGGGCGACCAGATCGGCCCGGACAAGGAGGCTGCGATCACGGTGGTGATCCCGGCCTATCGCGTCGGCGCACTCGTCTCGGAGGCCCTGACATCGGTACTCGGGCAACAACGGGCTGATTGGCGCGCGATTGTGGTCGACGACGGAGACCCCGATGTCACGCTGCACGTCGGCCCCTTTCTCACAGATCCGCGCATCCGCCTCCTGCAGACCGACAACGCCGGCGTATCGGTCGCACGAAACCGGGCGATCGCCGAAGCGAACACGCCCTATATCGCGTTCCTCGACGGCGACGACGTGCTCGAGCCTGATTATTGCTCGGTGATGATCGCCGCGCTGGAGATGAACCCTAAGGCCGGTTTCGTGACCGGCGACGCCGCCTATTTCGGCGCAGACCGCGGCGGCGAGCTCTTCTCCGCCTATAATCCACAGACGATGCCGGCGACGCTGGAGCGGGTGCTGGAGCGCAGGTTCAACATCTTCGCCGCGGCGACGGTGCGACGAGAGGCGCTGGCAAGCGTCGGCGGCTTCCGGCCCGGCCTCACGACGTCCGAGGACTTCGACCTGTGGCTGCGGCTGCTGATCGCGGGCTGGGAGCTGGCCTATGTGCCACGGCCGGTCGCGCGGTATCGCCGCCGGGCCGAATCGGCATCGCGCGACAGTGCCGGCATGCTGAGAACGGCGCTGGCGGTGACGATGGCAGCAAGAGAGGCGCTGACCGGCCGGCCCGAAGCCGTCGTCGCGGAAGACATGTGCGTGCGGCTGACGAACGAAATAGAGATCGCCGCGGCCTTCGACCGGCTGAGACTGGCGGATCGGCGCGCCGTTCGCGACGCCGCCAAATCCCTGCTGGCACGGGGCGCTGGCGTGCACAGCCCGCGGCTGAGGGCAATGCTGCGGCTGATCCGGCTGTCGCCCGCATGCGCACCGCTGCTGCTCGCCTTGCGCGAAAAGATTTGAGCGACGGCCGCGGAAGTCTACCATATCACGATCCTTGCCAGCCAATCGAGACCAACAGGAGACGATAAATGCCGATCACCGTCGGAGACCGCTTGCCCGAAACCACCTTTCTGACGATGACCGAAGAGGGACCGCAGCCCGTCAAGAGCACAGACTATTTCGCGGGCCGGACCGTTGCGCTCTTCTCGGTGCCCGGAGCATTTACGCCGACCTGTTCGGCGCGCCACCTGCCCGGCTATGTCGAGCAGGCCGACGCGTTGCGCGCCAAAGGCATCGACGAGATCGCCTGCACTGCGGTCAACGACGCCTTCGTCATGGGCGCATGGGGCAAGTCCGCGGGCACGGAGGGCAAGGTGAAGATGCTCGCCGACGGCAATGGCGAGTTCGTCAAGGCGATCGGCCTGGAGATGGACGGCAGCGCCGTCGGCCTGGGTCAACGCGGGCAGCGCTTCTCGATGATCGTCAAGGACGGGATAGTGAAAAAACTCAACGTCGAGGCCCCGCGGGAATTCAACGTCAGCAGCGCGGACCATATGCTGAGCCAGCTCTGATCCGGAGATAATGTTGCCGTCCGCAAAAAGCCTCCAGATCGTCGCGCAGCTCGAAGCACTGTACGATGAAGCAGTGGGCCGGTTGCGGACGGCGCTGGGCGATTATGTCCAAAACGGCGCCCTGCCAGATCCCGGGGCCCGCGCCGCCGGCACCTTCGCCTATCCCGAGATCCGCTTGCATTATGACGGTCGTCGCGGTCCGGGGCCGCTCGGCCGCGCCTATGGACGGCTGGAGGTGGCCGGCGCCTATGCCACATCCGTAACCCAGCCGGCTCTGTTCGCGCACTATCTCGCCCAACAGATCGATCTGCTGATCGACGATTTCGGCGTCGAGGTGGAGACAGGACGCAGCACGACCGAGATCGCTTATAATTACGTACTCGATGCGCAGGATGATCTCGATCTGAGTGAGGTGTCGGCAGTCGAGTTGGCGCGTCTATTTCCATCGACGCGTCTGTCGTCGATCGGTGACGAACTGGCAGACGGGCGCTGGAAGCAGCCCGAGACGGAGCCGCGGCCGCTCGCTCTCTTCGATGCGCCGCGCGTCGATTTCAGCCTTGCGCGGTTGCGTCACTATACCGGTACGCCCCCCGCGCATGTTCAGGATTATATCCTGTTCACCAATTATCATCGCTATGTCGACGAGTTCGTCCACTGGGCCGTCGAGCAACTGAATCAGGGAAGCCGTTACACGCTGTTGAGCGGTGCGGGCGGGGTCGAGATTCGCTCTGGCGATCCCGATCCGCGTCAGGCGATCGCCGACAGCGCCTGGCGCCGGCACCAGATGCCCGCATATCATCTGGTTGCGCCCGATCGCTCGGGGATCACGCTCGTCAATATTGGGGTCGGCCCATCCAATGCGAAGACGATAACCGATCATCTGGCGGTGCTGCGCCCCGCGGCCTGGCTGATGATCGGCCATTGCGGCGGCCTGCGCCCCAGCCAGCGGATCGGCGACTATGTTCTCGCCCATGCCTATCTGCGCGACGACCATGTCCTCGACCATGTTCTGCCGCCCGAGATCCCGATTCCTGCAATCGCGGAGGTGCAGCAAGCATTGACACGCGCGGCAGTCGCCGTGTCCGGGGAGACCATGGAGCAGCTCAAGCTGCGCATGCGTACCGGCACCGTCGTAACATCCGATGATCGAAACTGGGAGCTGCGCTACACCGCCTCGGCGTTGCGCTTCAGCCAAAGTCGCGCAGTCGCGGTCGACATGGAGTCGGCCACGCTCGCGGCGCAGGGCTATCGCTTTCGCGTACCCTATGGAACGCTGCTCTGCGTCTCTGACAAGCCCATCCATGGCGAGATCAAGCTGCCCGGTCAGGCCAACCGATTTTACGAGCGCGCCATCGCCGAACATCTTCAGATCGGCATTGCTGCGGTCGAGCAGCTCCGCGGCGAAGGTGCTCGCCTGCACAGTCGCAAGCTACGCGCGTTCGATGAGCCGCCGTTCCGGTGAGAAGCGGACGCCTCGGCTCGCGACCGGTGGGACGGTGGACGCCCCTGGTTCCGACATCAGGGGGACAGCCAGCCCGCACCCCCGACCGCCTCCGATAGGGGCCTCGGCACGTCAGCTCACCATCCGCAGCGCTCGCCTCTATTCTGCTGCTTGAGCCAGACCATCAACGGCTTGAAATATTCGATCATGGCCGAACCGTCGATCCTACGCCTTCCCGTGAACGTCTCGAGCGCGTCCGGCCACGGCCTGGATGCCCCCATGGCCAGCATCGCGTTCAGCTTCTCGCCGACCCGCTTGTTGCCGTAGAAGGAGCAGCGATGGAGCGGCCCCTTCCAGCCCGCGATCTCGCACGCGGCCTTGTAGAATTGAAACTGCAGGATGCGAGCGAGGAAATAGCGCGCGTAGGGCGTATTGCCCGGGATATGATATTTGGCACCCGGATCGAAATCGCCCTCATCGCGCGGGGATGGCGAGACGATCCCCTGATATTTGAGCCGCAGGTCGGTCCAGCCCTTGTTGTAGTCGGCGGGCCTTATCGAACCTTCGAACACCCCCCAGCGCCATTTGTCGACAAGCAGGCCGAAGGGCAGGAAGGCGACCTTGTCCATAGCCTGGCGGAGCAACAGGCCGAGGTCCTTGTCCGGCGCCGGTACCTTGGCCGCGTCGAGCAGGCCGATCTTCACCAGATAGTCGGGCGTGATCGACAGCGCGATGAAGTCGCCGATCGCCTCGTGGAAGCCGTCATTGGCTCCGTTCAGATAGAGATAGGGCTGGTGGTTATAGGCGCGCTGATAAAAATTATGTCCAAGCTCGTGATGGATGGTCACGAAGTCGTCACCGTTGACCTTGGTGCACATCTTGATGCGCAGGTCGTCCTTGTTGTCGATATCCCACGCCGATGCATGGCAGACGACTTCGCGGTCGCGCGGCTTGACGATCTGAGACCGCTTCCAGAAACTGTCGGGCAGCGGCGCAAAGCCGAGCGATGTGTAGAAGCCTTCGCCGGCCTTCACCATCTTGATCGGGTCATAGCCCTTGGCCACAAGCAGCTCGCCGGTGTCGAAACCCAGGTCGCCCGCTCCCTGGGGCGCGACGATATCGTAGATATTGCCCCATTCCTGCGCCCACATATTGCCAAGTAGATCGGCGCGGATCGGACCGGTCCTCGGCTGAACGGCATCGCCATATCTCGCGTTGAGCTTGGCGCGGGTATAGCAATGGAGCTGATCGTAAAGCGGTTTAACCTGCGACCAGAGCTTGTCCATCATCCTGGTGAAATCGTCTGCCGGCATGTCATAGCCGGCACGCCACATAGCGCCGAGATCCTTGTAGCCGAGTTCGACCGCGCCGCGGTTGGTGATCTCGACGAGCTTCGCATAGTCGCCGCGCATCGGCTTGCCCACATTGTCGTGCCAGCTGGTCCACATCTCCGCCAGTTCGGCGGGGTTGCGGTTTGTACCCATCTCGGCCTCGATGTCCGAGCCGCTGATCTCCTGGCCGCGCAGCTTTCCCCGCCCCTTGCCATAGTCGGACTGGAGCCTGGTCGCGATGTCGTTGAGCTGCTTGGCCGCTCCGGGTGTAGCGGGAGCCGGCAACACGACGCCCTGCTTCAATATGTCGAGCTTGCGACGCGTATCGAAGCTCAGTCCAGGCGTCTTGTCATACTCGGCCGCGCCTTTGGCCAGGCGAACCTGCATCTCGGTGAAGCCCGCGCCGACGCGCGCATTCACTGCGTCGGTGTCGTCCGTGAGATATGTGCTGTTGATCCAGGCGGCCTGCGATCCATAGACGCTGTAGTCGAACAGCTCCTTCTCGGCGGCGGCGGTGAAAGCATCCGCGTCCACCGCGGTCGCGGCCACCGGCGAGGGCTTGGGGAGGCCGCGCTGCGCGACGGCCGGTGAAGCCGCAGCGAGCGAAAGGGCGAGCACGACGGCGGACGATGCTGCCCTGATCGCGATTTTCATTGGAGGGATTCCTCAGAGGCGTTTTAGGCGACCCCACTGTCATCACGCCATCGTCGACAGGTCAAGACGGCGCTGGCCGAACATTATGGGCGCAATCAGAACCAGTCCGCGATAGCATCGCCCAGCGCCGGCAAGGTCACCGCGCTCATATGATTTCCCGGCACCTCGACATAGCTGGCGTTTGGCAATGCCTCCGCCAGAGCCCGTGCCGAGCCATTATCCTGATCCTCCTCGCCGATCAGGATCAGGATAGGCAGATCAAAATCATGCAACGCCGCAGGCGGGATCGCGGGAAAGTGATCCAGCAGCAGGAGCAGCGCCTTGGCATCCCCGCCGGTGGTACGAAGGAAACCCTCGGCCATCCATGCGGGGGAGAATTTCTCATGGCTGCCCATGCCCTCGAGCACCTGGCGGAAAAAGGGGAAACGGCCTCTGAGATCCAGCAGCCCCTCGAGCCCGAGCCCGGCGAGCATCGCCCGCCCCGGCCGTGCTCCGCGCATGAGCATGCGCGCAACCGTCCGCGAGCCCAGCGAATAGCCGCCGAGATCATAGCCGCCATCGTCGAGCCCAAGATGCGCAAGCAGTCCGAGATTGTCGTCGGCGAGAATGTCGGTGGAATAGCCGCCCGGATCATGTGGCTTCGCGCTCTCGCCATGCGCGCGCAGGTCGGGCATGAGAACGCGGCGGCCCTTGGCTACAAGCTTTGCGGCATGGCCGTAGCGGATCCAGTTGACGAAGCTGTTCGAGAACAACCCATGGATTAGCACAACCGGCCGGCCACCGGGATCACCCATTTCGCGCCAGGCAATGCGGGCACCATCGGGCGCGCGGAAATGATGGAGAGAGGCGTCAGTTGGGGAGTTTGCCACAAGCTTTCATCCAGCGATCGACGGGTGGGACATTCTCGTCACGGGCAAGCGAATATGGGGCGCCACTCCCGGCATGGTAAAATCGCGTCCGGCATATTGTGTCGAGCGTTCAGGAATAACGGGAAAGGTACCTGGTCTGCCATCGTCTCGTCGCTGCACATGGCATCGATGTCGGTGACGCTCCGCATTCCCGCTCCCCTGATGTCCACCTCATCGCCGGCGCCGGCGCTCGTCAGAAGCTCGGAACCGGCTGCTCGCCTGAATAATCATAGAAGCCCTTGCCCGTCTTGCGGCCGAGCCAGCCGGCCTCGACCATCTTGAGCAGCAGCGGCGCAGCGCGATATTTGGGATCGCCGAAATCCTGCTGATAGACGCGCAAGACGTCGAGAATGACGTCCAGACCGATCATATCCGCCAGTGCCAGCGGCCCCATCGGATGGCCGAGGCCCAGCTTGCAGCCCGCATCAATGTCTTCGATCGAGGCAAGCCGCTCGGAAACCGCGAAGCACGCCTCGTTCAGCAGCGGCAGCAGGATACGGTTGACGACGAACCCGGGCGAATCGGCAGCCAGAATTGTCGTCTTGCCCGTCCGCCGGCCGAATTCACGGGCAACCGCGACAGCATGCTCACCCGTCGCCAGACCCTTGATCAACTCGAGCAGCGGCATCAGTGGCACCGGACTGAAGAAGTGCATGCCGATGAAACGCTGGGGGTCGGGCGCGGCCTGTGCCAGGCGGGTGATCGAGATCGAAGAAGTGTTGGAGGCAAGCACCGCAGTGGGCGACATGGCCTTGCCAATATTTTCAAAGATCGTCCGTTTGACCGATTCGCGCTCCGTGGCAGCCTCTATGATCACATCGGCCTCACCCATCGGGCCGAAATCCGCCACGGGAACAAGCAGTTCGACGGCGGCGTCACGTTGCTCGCTTTCCAGCTTGCCGCGCTCGACGGCACGGTCGAGCTGCTTGACGATCCCGGCCTTGCCCCTCTCGGCGACGTCGAGCGAGACGTCCGCCATCAATACCTTCATCCCCGCTTGCGCGGCAATCTGGGCGATACCCGAGCCCATCAAGCCCGCACCGACGACACCGACCACGTCCATACTCTGCCCTTCCATGATGCGATCTACAGCCCGGTTATTGGAAAGACGCGTTCAGGTCATCCGTGATTTGCATCCTGTGTGTTCCTGGGTCTCTCCGCGTGAGGATGGAGCGAAGACTCCGGGGAAGCGGCGCCCTGGCTGCGCGGACGTTCCGCAGGAGGAACGGCCCACTCCTCGCGCACATCCGGGTCGCGCTCGTTCGAGGCCCGAACGGTGCGCTCCTCCTGCCAGGCCGATGCATCGAGCCGGCCCAGCGCCCAGACCGCCGCGCCGCGCACCACCGGGCTCGAATCGTCCAGCAGCACGCGCACGAGCCCTACCATATGTTGCAGGCCGCTATTGCCCGCCGCGATCAGCGCATTGCGGACCATCCTGTTGCGCCCGATACGCTTGACCGGAGAGCCGGCGAAGATCGCGCGGAAGCTTGTGTCGTCCAGCGCCAGAAGATCGGTGAGCTCGGGCGCGGCCAGTTCCGCCCGCGCGGCGAAGGCGCGGTTCGCAGCGGCCGCCTCGGCGAATTTGTTCCATGGGCAGACCGCGAGACAGTCGTCGCAGCCATAGATGCGATTGCCCAGAGCGGCGCGGAACTCGTGCGGAATGGCGCCCTTATGCTCTATCGTCAGATAGGAAATACAGCGCCGCGCATCCACCATATAAGGGCGGGGGAAGGCGGCGGTCGGGCAAGCGACCTGACAGGCTTCGCAGCTGCCGCAGCGATCGTCCTGCGCCTCATCGGCGGGCAGATGGAGGCTGGTCATGATCGCGCCGAGCAACAGCCAGCTGCCATGTTCGCGCGAGACCAGGTTGCTGTGCTTGCCTTGCCAGCCGAGCCCCGCCGCAGCGGAGAGGGGTTTCTCCATGACCGGCGCCGTGTCCACGAAAATCTTCAATTCGCCACCCGCCTGATCGACGAGCCAGCGGGCGAGTGCCTTCAACGCCTTCTTTATGATGTCATGATAGTCGGCTCCCTGCGCATAGACCGATATACGGCCGATGCCCGGTTCGGCCGCCAGCCGGAGCGGATCCTCGTGCGGCGCATAGCTCATCCCGAGCATGATCAGGCTCCGCGCCTCGGGCCAAAGCGCCTGCGGGCGGGCGCGCTGCGCACTGCGCGTCGCCATCCACTCCATCGTGCCGTGCGCACCGGCCTCGATCCACTCCTCGAGCCGCGTCGCGCTTTCGGGAGCGGCATCGGCGCGCGCGAAGCCGCAGACGGCGAAACCGAGCGTCAGCGCCTGGGCGCGAACCTCCTCACGAAGGGCTAATGGATCGAGCATGGGCATTATTTAGAAGCTGTTCGGCTCCTTAGGAACCGGCCGAGCCTCTTTTCGTCGCTTCGCCGCGCATAGGCTCGGTCCAGAACGCATGTGCAGTGTAACCGAACCTTCGCTTGCACCGTATCGATCCATAACCATCTGTGAGACAGAGAAGGAGCGGTGATGATCGACCGGCGGACTTTGCTGGGGGCCGGGATGGCGACGACGGTGGCTGCGATCATCGGCAGCCGAGCACTCTCGGCGCCCGGCCGGAGCTTCGAATTCACGCTGAGCGACGCCGAGTGGCGCAAGCGACTGAGCCCGGCCGCGTACGAGGTCTTGCGCCACGAGGCGACCGAACGACCCTTCACCAGCCCGCTCAATGCCGAGCATCGCTCCGGCATGTTCCTTTGCGCCGGCTGTGCCCTGCCGCTCTTTTCGTCCCGAACCAAGTTCGACAGCGGCACCGGCTGGCCCAGCTTCTATAAGCCATTGGCCAATGCGGTCGCCACCAGCACCGATTACAAGATAGGCTTGCCGCGGACAGAGGTTCACTGCCGGCGCTGCGGCGGTCATCTCGGCCATGTCTTCGACGACGGGCCGCCGCCGACCGGCAAGCGTTATTGCATGAATGGCGCCGCGCTCAGCTTCGAGGCAGCGAAAGCCTGAACTGCAAGCGACGCTTCGCCTGACGGTGGTGACGGGCACCTAGAATATCCGTGGTGATCATGCCGGCGGCGCGGGAGGGTTTAGGCTGGCCCGACGAACGAGGCCCCGGAGGCGCACAGGTCCGCCGGGGCCTCGGGATCAGGGAGTGATCAGATGAAGTCGTTCAGATCGAAGGCGCTGGCCGCTTGTCCTTGGAAGGCCGCGACCGAGTCGACCGTGGCGCCACCATTGGACGACCAGAACAGCAGCGTCGAGCCGCCCGAATAGGAGATCGCCGCGACTTCGGCATTGCCGACATGGCCGTTGAACAGCGTCTGCGCGGCCATGCGCGCGGCGTCGATCGAGGCGTAGTTGCCGGTGCCGATCAACACGGCCTCGGGTGCAAAGCCGAGCGCGATCCTGTCGACGCCCTGCTCAAAATCGGTGACGGTATCGACGGCCGTTCCGATGGGGCTAGCCGCGCCACCGAAGACGAAACGATCCGCGCCGGCGCCACCGGTTAACCGATCGATGCCCATGTCCCCGCTCAGTACGTCGTTGCCGCTGCCGCCGATCAGCGTGTCGCTGCCGCTGCCGCCACGAACGACGTCGTTGTCGTCGCCGCCAGCGACATAGTCATTGCCGTGATTGCCGTTGAGCTTGTCGTTGCCGGCATCGCCCGAGATCGAATCGTCGCCCTGGCCGCCATAGACGCGGTCCGAGCCGTCGCCACAACCGATCGTGTCATTGCCGGCGTTGCCGTTGACATAATCCGAGCCGCCACCGGCCGAGATCAGGTCGTTGCCGTCGGCACCGCCATTCGCCGACTGGCCATAGATATGGTCGTTGCCTGCGCCCGCGGTGATCGTATCCGCGCCGGCTCCGCCGTAGATATGGTGGTGACCGGTCATGGCCCGGAGATCGTCGTCACCGTCACTCCCCGCTATTATGTCGCTCACAGGCGCGTTCGACGGCGCCTGGCTGGCGCTCGCCCCCCTCTGCGCCAGCTGGACGAGCGCGTCGTACCTGACGCTGCTGTCCTGGTAGATGCTTTCCAATGCGCCCCATTGTCCATAATTGCCGTTGTTGGGGTTGGCGTCGTTGAAGGCGAGGAGTTCCTTGCCCCCCGCCGCTGAGAACATGTCGACCATCTGCCGGTATAGATCAGCCATGCGTGGGTCGTTCATCAGATTCTTGTAGAAAGCGTTCAGCTCCGCCCGGTCTTCCGCCGCCACCTTCGACGCCAGCACCGCCGCGCCGCCCTCATAGGCGACGAGTTCGAGGCCGAGGCTGTTCGCGAGCGCGGCATGCTTGGCGAATTTCGCGGCGAGGTCCTGCATCGAAACGGTGTTGGACAATTTGCCTTCCTGAATCTCCTGGAAGGCGGCGTCGATGCCGGCCTGGCCGCCACGGGCCCAGCCCATCAAGGTAGCGCGCTCGGCCTCGGTGCCGGTGCCAAGATTTCCGAAATAGGTATTGATCGAATATTCGTCGAACAGCTGGCTCGTAGTGCCGACGTTTGCCTTGGCGATGCCCTTCAGGATCGAAGCGGTGGTTCCGGTGCCGAAGGTCGACATCACCATTTCCAGCCGCGCATCGTTCGTGCCCGAGAAGACCGAATTGGCGATCGACGCGATCTGCGCTGCGCGGTAGCCATAATATTGATTGAAGCCATCGGCGACATGCTCGGCCTTGTCGTTGGGATCGATCTTGCCGTCGCCATTGGCATCGACGCCCCACAGCTCGTCGCCCTTCTTCAGCGCGGCCTTGGCCTGGTCGAAGCCGAAGTTCCACACCTCATTCGAATATTCGACATGGACCTGAAGCTTGGAGTCGAGATGATCGCGCACATAGGTGAGCAGCTGGCGGACATAATTATCGTCCGCCTCGAACGGGATGTTGATCCACATATTCTTCTGGACCTGGTTCGACAGATCGACCATCACCTCGATCGGCACGCCGCCCTCGCTGCCCGCCCAGCTGCGATCACCGACCATCGGCCGATCTTCCCAGTGCGCAAGGTCGGATTCGTTGGTCTTGCCCCAATCCATGAAACGCAGGGTCGAGAAAGGCTGGATCTTCTCGAGCAGTTCCGGGTTGAAGACGACGCCCTTCTGGAAGAGGCCGACCTGATCCTCGCGCACGACGTGCATCGCGGTAATGGGATTGGCGGGATCGATGTCGCTGACCTTGATCAGCTGGGTCGTGCTGTCCTTCGTCACCTCGAAGACGATCTTCCCCGGAGCGCTGCTGATGACCTTCGCGCCACTCGCGACGACCTTGGCCGAGCCGCTATAGGTGAGGACATAGTGATCGGTCATTTCCAGGGCGCGCGGATCGACCTCGAGCGCGGTATACATATATTTTGAGCCAGCAGGCATCGACGTCGGATAGCCGTTGGCATCGACCGGGACGCCTGTCGTCGATTGCGCACCGGTTGAGTCGACGACGGTCCAGCTGCCCGCAGCCTTCATCCGATCGATGAACGGATATTCGCTACCCCAATAATTGACGCCGGCAAGGTTGATGCCCACGTCCGAAAAATTCGATGACATTCGCGACTCCAGAATTGGCATTTGCCCGCTTTTCGCGGAAGGGTCGCTGACGATGTATAGACAGAGATTGCTATTAATCGGTTAACCATACCGAAAAGCTGGGACAATCATGTCGCAGCCGAAATATTCATAAGATTCAGAGTATTAACAAAATATTTATACGAGGCCCCGCAGCGCGAAACGGTCGGGAACGGCCCCTTTCGTTTACGACCCTTAACGGACTTTTACCATCGCCCCCTCCGCTTACAATGACCGCCGCTGCCGAAACCGACAGGACGATCGATGCGCGCGATGAAAGCGGGAAAGAGCGAAGGGCGGAAGCCGGATCGGTCCGCACACCATCGCGGTCGCTCTGCTCGTCGCGCGCGAGAGGCCCCCGTCCAGCCGGGCGCGCGCCTGTGCCTAGCGGCCCTCCCAGACCGGAGGGCGCTTTTCCAGAAATGCGCGCGGTCCCTCCTGCGCATCTTTCGTGCCGAGCAGATCCTTGGCGCACTCGTCCTCGATCCGGAATGCCTCGGCGAGCGAGCCGGCGGCGAGGCCGAGCGCGGCGCTTTTTTTCGTGGCCTGTACCGCGAGCGGCGCGTTGCGACAGATCTCCGCCGCCCAAAGGCGCGCGGTATCGAGAAGCGCGTCATGGGGCACGACCTCGTTGAGCAAGCCCAGCCTGAGCGCGCGTTCGGCATCGATCGGCCGGGCGGTCAGCAACATCTCCATGCTGGCGGCCCACCCGATCTGTCGCGGCATCCGCGCCGTCGTCCCACCCGCCGCCATCACGCCGCGACTTGGCTCGGTCACCGCGAAGGTCGCGCGATCGCTCGCGAGGCGGATGTCGGTGCCCATCAGCAATTCCATGCCCCCGGCCATGCAATAGCCGTTGACCGCCGCAATGATCGGCTTGAAGATCTCGAGGCCCTTCAGCGTGAAATAGCCCTCGCCATAGTTGTACAGCCTGGCGCCCGTCTCGGAATGGCCGAACGCGGCCTCCTCTCGCGCAATGTCGGCGACCATCGCCAGATCCCCTCCGGCGCAGAAGGCATTGTCGACGCCAGTGACGATCGCAACCCACGCCCCCGGATCGTCGCGAAAGCGTTTCCAGCAATCGAACAGCGCGGTTGCATGATCGAGATCGAGCGCATTGCGCTTCGCATAGCGGTCGATCGTGATCAGAACGACATGGTCGTCTTGCTCATAATGTATCGGCATGGGACCTGCTCTCCTGCCGCAAACCTGTCATCTCGTTGTGCTTCTGTCGAGGCCGACAATGCCTCGCAAGGCGGTACAGCCGCGCATGACTGAGCCTGCCTGCCGCCATCGCAAGGGGCAGCGAACGAGTCGCCCTGGTGGGCTGACAACGCCCGCTGCGTGGCGCTATCCCGGTGCCATGTCGGCCGAGCCACTCCCCAATGCCATCGGCGCGACCCGCTTCGCGGCGGTGCGGGCGCGGCTCGAGGCAGCGGCGCTGGAGCGGGGCCTTCCAGCCTTCATCTACGAATTCCTGCTGTTCGGCTTCAAGCAGGGCTGGGCCTGCCTGTTCGGCGCGCTGGTGCTCGCACTGCTGCTTGCCACGCATCTGTGGTGGCCTCCGCACGCACCGGTGGCGCGCTACGATGTGCTGACTGTAGCGGCGCTGCTGATCCAGATCACGATGCTGGCCTTTCGGCTGGAGACGCTCGACGAGGCGAAGGTGATCCTCGCCTTCCACATCGTCGGGACGGTGATGGAGCTGTTCAAGACCGCGCATGGCAGCTGGATCTATGCCGAGCCGGGGCTGCTCCGGATCGGCCAGGTGCCGCTCTTCTCGGGCTTCATGTATGCGGCGGTGGGCAGCTATCTCGCCCGCGTCTGGCGCATCTTCGACTTCCGCTTCTCGGGCTATCCGCCGCGCGGGGCGACGGTGGCGCTGGCGATCGCGATCTATGTCAACTTCTTCGCGCATCACTGGCTGCCCGACATCCGCCTGGGGCTGTTCGCCGCGACTGCCATCCTCTTCGCGCGCAGCTGGGTTCATTACCGACCGTTCCGCGTCCACCGGAAGATGCCGCTGCTGCTCGGCTTCCTGCTCGTCGCCCTGTTCATCTGGTTCGCCGAGAATATCGGCACCTTCGCCCGCGCCTGGACATATCCGCACCAGAAGGATGGCTGGCATGCGGTCCCGATCGCCAAGCTTGGCGCCTGGTATTTGCTGATGATCATCAGCTTCGTGCTGGTCGAGCGGGTACATGGCGCGCGTGTACCGGACATGGACGGATAGCGCGGTCGTCGAGCGCCGCGACCAACGCCCGGTTTGCAAGCGATTCGCATATAGTCCAGGTGCGTGGGGTTGATCGGCGTTCTTTGCGCGGCGCCCGCCCCATGGCCGAGACTGCAGCAGTTCCTGCTCCTGCCGCTAACGCCATTCCAGACGGGCCGGATTGAGGATCCACTGGATCGCTCCATAGCGGCGCGTAAGAGCCTCGGCGGTCATCGCGCTATTGTCGGATGGCGCCGCCTCATCGCGCCGCTCCGCATCGCCAAGATCCCGCCCGCATGTCTCTGCCATCTCCGCCAGCTCCAAAAGCGGGCGCAATCGACATGCCGCCCTGAACTGCGCGACGCCCAGAGCAGCGTTAGGTCCCAGGAGCGCGGCCAAGGTCGACATGTCGGGATGCTCTGCGGGCGATGGCATATCGGCGAAGCCCACGGCCCACAGCAGCGCGCTCTGCTCCTCGATGTTCCAGCCGGCCTCCGCCCGCTGCTCGTCCGACAGGTGCCGGGTGGTAAGCAGAGGCGCTTCGCCCGGCGTGAGCGCCTCGATCAGGTCATTCTCGTCGAGCCATTCCATGACCTCCCTCCGGTCTGCGCCGAAGGCGAGGCGGCAGAGCGCGAAGAGCACCAGGACGCGATCCGCCACCTCCCGTGCCGTCCTGACCGGCACGGTCGCATCGCCGGCCAGGATGCGGCGACCCTGCGCCCGCACGGTGATCTGATAACAGGCGCTGCTGAGCTCCGCCATCGAGCGCGCCGCGCGAATCTCGGTCAGCGTCGCGTCGCCTTCGTCAAACAAGCGGGCCGCCTGGCCCTCGACGCGAGCCCTGGTCTCATCGAAGCCCTCCGGCTCGAGCGGACGTACCGCGATCTCCCTTCCGGCTCCGGCCGGGCGGCGGAGTTGCCACCAGCGCCGCTTCTCGGGCAGGCCCGCCATCGTGCCGGTCACAATCCAACGCCGCCCGCCATTGTCGACGACCTCAAGGTCCAGGTGGCGATTCTCGCTGTGCCACCAGCCGGTCTTGGCGAACAGTTGGTCCACCCCTTCGAACGGGAAAACATCGTCGTCTCTGGGGAAAACAAGAACGGGCGCCTCGATTCCCGCCTGAGTCATTGGAACATCGGTCATCCTGTCCCCCGAATCGGAACGTATGTAGAACATTGTCCAGAGAAGGGCAGAGATCAACCCATTTCGTACGAGGCGATGCGGCTTGCCGAGCCGGAGCAGCGGTCGCCGGCAGGGGCCGAACCTTATTGGTTTCCGGCCAGGCGCCGCTTCGCCATCCGGCCATGTTGGTGAGCAAGGCTTTCGTAAAGCCGGCGCGCCTTCCGGTCGCCGATGAACATCGCCATCAGCCGGAAATGATCGCGCTGCTTGACGTGGAACTGCCAATCGGTGGTCGCAAGCATCAGTGCCTCTCATCAACGGGGGGTGAGGAAGCCACGCAACCGGACGATCAACACCTCGTCCTATGCGAATCACCCTAGCGGGGTTTGTCGGCATCCGCTGTGACGCGGGCAACAGCAGGGACGTAACGATCGCGAGCACGAACCAGCCCTATAACGGCTCGCGGCGCGCCGCACCGCAGGCGCCCGGCAGTGCCCTGCCCTAACTTTCGTCACGCAGGTGGTTACTTGATTGCCAGCGGATTGACGGGAGACCCGACCGCCCGCGGAAAGGGGAGAGGCGCGGCGGTAAAGAAGAAGGCATAGACTCCATCGGCCGCACAATCGGCCGCAAGCTCGTCGAGAAGATAGAGTTCGCCCAGCATCAGCCCCATGTCCCGTAGCGCCACCATGTGGAACGAGCAGAGCGGGAGACCATCCGGCTGCTGGAGAACCTCGACCGCGCTGTTGTCGGCACAGACCGCGGCGACGTCGCGCTCGTGCAGCCAGCGCGCGCACTGGAACGCCAGACCCGGTTGCCTGTCCAGCGTCGCTTCGCCACGTCGCCACGCGCCGATCAATCCGGTTCGGATCAGCACGACATCGCCCGCCTCGACCTTCACGCCCTGTGCCGCTTCGGTGGCGTCGAGCATCTCGGGCGTGATCGCAAAATCAGGCTCGAGATGGCTGACGCCGATATGAGCGGCAATGTCGAGCAGAACACCCCGGGATACGACACCAGCTTTCCACGCTCCCACGGCGCAGTGAGCCGCACCATGCGCTGTGATGGAGGACGCCGGAAATCCGTTATACAGCGTGTCATCATACCAGAGGTGGGACAACGCATCCCACTGCGTCGAACTCTGGAGGTCGAGTAAGGCCGTGTCGTCTGCCGAGCAGAACTCACCCATTTTATGGCCATAGGCGCCTTCACCGCCGTAGCGGATCATGCGGTGGACCGGATTCATCCGTCCCGTCCGGCGGACGTCCTGCGGACCATCAAGGTCAAGCGGCAGCGACAGGGAAAAGATTTTCCCGCTGCGGATCAGCTTGCCCGCTTCGACTATCTTGTCGGGCGTGATGTGGTTGAAACAGCCTTTCTCATCCTCAGCGCCCCAGCGACCCCAGTTGCTCAGCTCTCGCCCCAGGGCCCTCACTGCTTCATGCACCGCCATTACGTCCTCCCTGCCCGCCGCAAGCGGCAATTTTTCGTTGCGTAGGCTTGATGCGCATCGCTGACTTAAACTCGAACATGTCCGACCCAGCCGGCTGAAGCCAATATAATCGGCCGCTCGTCCTGATAGGGATATGATATCGAGCTTGCCGTTCCTCCCCCGCTCAATCCGGCAACAGAATGGCTTCACGCCGGGATTCCACGGCTGCCGGGGACTATCAAGCGAACGGTTGTGCTGGGACGCGGGCAACAGCGGGAGCGTGACGATCGCGAGCGCGCCGGAGCGAGGCGGCCAAGAGCCAAGGGCGGGAGACCGACGCGGGCGGGCGAGAGATAAGTAAACTGCCCCGTGATGGCCGCGATGGCTCAGCCGAGCGCCGCGATCAGATCGGCCGAGGTGGCGACCGCGCCGAACACCCCGCCCTGCATCGTCACCATGCGTAGCGCCGCTTCATGGTTGGCGGGATCGGTGGCGCCGCAGCAATCGCCCAGGATCAGGCATTCGAAGCCGCGATCATTGGCCTCGCGCATGGTGGTGGAAACGCAGACATCGGTGGTGATACCGGTCAGCACCAGATTGCGGATGCCGCGGCTGCGCAGGATCAGTTCGAGGTCGGTCGCGCAGAAGCTGCCCTTGCCCGGCTTGTCGATGATCACCTCGCCGGGCAGCGGGGCGAGCTCGTCGATGATCTCCCAGCCGGGTTCGCCGCGCACGAGGATGCGCCCGCACGGCCCGGGATCGCCGATCCCCGCGCCGATCCGGCGTGATCGCCAGCGCTTGTTGGCGGGCAAATCCGAAAGGTCGGGGCGATGCCCCTCGCGGGTGTGGATGATCGGATAGCCCTTCGCCCGCATCGCCGCGAGCAGCGCCCGGATCGGGCCGATCGGCGCGCGGGTCAGCGACAGATCATAGCCCATCGCGTCGACATAGCCGCCGGACCCGCAGAAATCGGTCTGCATGTCGATGATGATCAACGCGGTATCGGCCCGATCGGGCGGCCTATCATAGGGCCATGGATAAGGTTTCGAATCGACTTGCACCGCCGCCATAGCGCGATCCCCCTACAGCCCGATCCCGGCCGTGCATTCCCGCTGAAAGTCAGGAGATCAGGCTAGGACGGGCCGGAACCGGCGCGGATGAGCAGTTTGACGTATTGCGCGGACGGGGGGCAAACGTGCCGCATTTCCTCGGCGATATCGGGCGCGGGAATGGGAAACCCACCGGGTCCAAAGCCAATCTGCGTCAATGCCCACTGTGGCACGCAAACGCACCCGCTACGGACATCCGGCTTTTGCTCCATAAACGATATGAAACAGCTTGGCGGGCGCGGGGTGGAGTGAGGCAATTCTCTTAGCCGAAAATGGCCAGCGCCAATATGATCAGTCCCATGGCGTAGCCGGGTCGATGATCCACTGAACAGCTATGGAGCGCCGATAAGCCAGCGACTGCTCGGTTGGCCTGGGCGCCCCCTCTTCAACCTCGATCGTGGCCGCCTTGTTCAGCCGCGTCCAATATTGGTCCGCGCAAGCTGCAAGCTCGCGCGTAGACCGCAAGCTCGCCGCAGCGACGAACTGGTCGACGGAATCGGCCGAACCCGGTGGAATCAGTTCGTCGAACAGCGAGATGTCGCACTTCTCCTCGGGCGACGGCATCTCGGCCAGACCCAGCGCCCATAGGAGAACCGCAAGGCATTCGGCCTGCCAGCTGGCCTCGACAATCTGTTCGTCGGAAGGCCGCAACAGCGTGAGAAGGTCAAGCTCTTCGCGCGACAGCGAAGCCAGCAGACCGTTGTCGTGGAACCACTCCGCGACTTTCATCCGGTTCGCGCCCTGGGCGATGTGAACCATCGCCAGCAGCGCGATCGCCCGGCGTGCGACATCGGCAGCCGGCCTGATCGCTATGGACGCATCGCCCGCCAGTATCGCCAGCACTGGTGCGCGCATTTCGATGCGGGTCACGATCGCCGCCAGGTCGGCAACATCTTTGGCAGCCCGCAAGTCCGCCGCGATATCGTGGTCGACCTTCAGCGTAGCTTCGCCCCAGGCCTGGATATGGTCGCGCAGCGCTTCCAGCGAGATCGGTTCCGAGACTGTGACTTCGAACTGGGCCGGCGGTGCCTTCTCCTGGCGGCCGAACCGCCACCAGCGCCGCGCTGGCGCCTCTGGCACATATAGGCCGGTTACAATCCAGCGCTTCCCCGCCGGGCCCGCCAGCTCCATGCCGATGTCCCGCCGGCTGCATTCCGCAGCGGCGCGATCGAGCAGGGTTTCGATATCATAGATGACCATCACACCACCGTCTGCCGCAACAGCGATCAGTGGAAAATCGAAATGGGCGTCTGTTGATTGAATTCCGGTCATGTCGCCTATCCTCAATCGAACATAACAGGAACATATCAGGAGATGGTTAATCTTCAAGGGCTAAGGGCGACGGCGACGTGCCTGCGAGAGCTCAACTTCGCTATCGATCGTGCTGCCGGCCAGCGCGGCAGGCGCCGCTTTCTGAATGGCGTTGGTGCCGTGCCATATCCTGCGAATCGGATCGTAACGCGGCTTGCCGTTCCAGCTTGCGGTCAACCGCCGATGCTTTTCCTGGTCAAGGGGTTTAAGCAGCGCATGGTGGTTGCGATAATCCCCTCTTGCCGTACGGCTCGCGCCATCAAGCCGGATGGTGTGATGGAGCTCCTGGCCATCCTTGGTGATACCCAACGTCCTGAACCGCTTCCGCATCGCGTCGGCACTCGCCGCACCGTTCTTGTATCGCTTCATCATTTTCGCGATTTTTGCGATCCTGATCGCTGGCGCTGCGGGGGAAAGTTCCGCCGCCGCCGTCAGGCCGTTGAAAAGCGCGCTGCCGTAATTTCCTTCCTGGATGTCGTAGGCAGCCTCATAAGCCGGTCCCACGACGGGGACCATTGCCCATGCCCCGGGCTCGGGTAGCTGCCAGTCGTCCTGACGTGGTGTATTGCCTGCACCGGCGGCCCTTGCCCTCTTTTCGCGCTCGGCCTCCTCGAGAAGCATCTTCTGCCAGACGGATCGATATTTCGGGGCTTGGGCCATTGCGCATTCCTTGACATTGCGTGGGCCCATTGGGTCTCAAGCAGAGTCCTACTTGTCAAGAACAAAAAGTGAACATATCGCTCAGTCGCTGGAGAAAATGCCTCTTCAAAGTAAGATACTGATAAGGAGTGATTTTATATGCCTGCGCGGCACAAGCCGGGCCATTCGCCCTCATGTGCCGACGGTCATAGAAAGCCCGAACACTGGATATGGCCCTCCTTGATCAGGGTCGCCAGATCGGGTGCGGCGCGCATCGCTTGATCATCATCGGGCTCTTCGATCTCGTTCTCGCGGATGAAGCGCTGTTTGAGTTCGTCGAAGCCGACCGGCGGGGCGCTTTCGAGCAACAACTCGAACTCCGGCCAGGGCGCACTGTCGAAGATTTGCCACCAGCGCTTCTTTTGAGCGGGGGGTTCGGCGATATCGAGCGACCTCACCAACCAGCGCCTCAGACTGGTATCGAACAGTTCCATGCCGATAAAGGCCTCGCGTTCGATGAGCTCCGGATGGCAACGCGTCATCAGCTGAATGTCATCGAAACCGATCAACCCGTCTTCCCGAGAAAAGCCGATGACAGGAAACTGAAAATCGACTTCGGACGCCTTGACCAGCTTCATCGCAAAATCCCCCATATCGCGGTTCACGAATCGGAACGTATGAGGAACATCTTTCAGCCCGTGGCGAAGCGCAAGTGTTTTGCGCGAGGGACGCTTTCCGACCCGCGCGAAGAAATCCTCCTAACGCGCCAAAGCGGGCGCGCCCATTTTCGTCCCCAACACGCACCGCGCCATCCGGCCATGCTGGTGGGCGAGCGTCTCGTAGAGACGGCCGGCCTTCCGGTCGCCGATGAAATCGCCATCAGCCGGAAATGGTCACGCTGCTTGACGTGATACTGCCAGTCGGTCGTCGCGGTCATGATATGCCTCTCAGCGCAGGGGGGGGTGAGAACGCCACGCAACCGGACGATCAACATCTCGTCCCTATGCGAATCACCCTAGCGGCGACCGGCAGGATCCGCTGTGACGCGCACAACAGCAGGGGCGTAACGATCGCGAGCGACGCCGGAACGAGCCGGATCGAGGGGTGAGAACGGCGATGATGTCACTTGAAGGCGACAAATTTCCGGGTGCACGGGGTTGATCGGCGATTTTTTGATTTTTCGCGCCGGCCGCATCCATCCAAGGGATCGGAGCAGCCGCGCGCGCGAGGCGTTCGAGATCAGGGGCCGCACTTTGGCCATGAGAAGGAACCGCCGCGCAGCCGAGCAGGCGAAGTCCTACATTGCAAGAGAGGCGAATGTTCAGCGCTCTGGCATTGTACGAAAAGTCGTACATGTTCGCGACGTGGATTCGCTCAGCTACTCAGACGCCCGCGCCAACCTGAAGGCGGTGATGGACAAGGTCGTCGAGGATCGCGCGCCGATCACGATCACGCGCGCGCGGCCAGGAGAATGTCGTGATGGTCTCGGCCGCCGAATGGGCGTCGATCGAGGAGACGCTCTATCTGCTGCGCTCGCCTGCCAATGCACGCGAACTGCTGGCGAGCATCGCCGAGCTCGATGCGGGTAGGGGCAAGGAGCGCTCGCTCATCGAGCCGTGAAACTCACTTTCTCCGAACGCGCCTGGAACCATTATCACTACGGGCAGGCCGAAGACCCCAAATTGCTCGGGCGTATCAACGACCTCATCAAGGAATGCCTGCGCGACCCTTTTCGCGGCACTGGCAAACCCGAACCGCTCGCCGGCAATCTAAGCGGTTGGTGGTCCCGCCGGATCAATGGCGAGCATCGGCTGGTCTATCGGGTGAGCGGCATCCGACCGCTCGGAGCCGAGCCGGGGGCTCGGCGCAGGAGGGAGGACGAGGCGCAGGCGCTGGAGATCGCGCAGTGCCGCTATCATTATTGAGTATTGTGTCGCTGCTACTCGCGAGGCGGAATCTCCCATTCTCAGCCCCTCTCCTTCAGGGGAGGGGTTGGGGTGGGGCCTTCGAACTTGACGCCGCGCTGGTGGAGAGGCCCCACCCCCGGCCCCTCCCCTGAAGGGGAGGGGTGATCCGGCAGAAGCCGCAATACCTAGCCCGCGATCCCAAGAATGATCATCGGAGCCTGTTCGACGCGCATCGAGGAACTGGCCGAGGCCAGCGACGCCGATCTGGCCGGCGTAGAGATTATCGGAGCCGGCTTCGCCCTTCACTGGCCAGCCCGCGATACCGATATATCGTTGCAGGGGCTCATGAACGGCCTGTTCGGCACCCGCCGCTGGATGAGCGAACCGGCCCGCCGTGCGGGACAAAGCCGGTCGCCGGCCAAGGCCGCAGCGGCGCGGGCGAATGGCGCGAAGGGCGGACGGCCGAAGAAGGCGGGATGAGCGGGGAGATAAGTGGACTGGCACCGCAATTCCTGCGCGCGACGATGCTGAAGGACAGGACGGGGGGATAGCGATGAATTTAGTAAAGCATCACCGTAATTGCGCGATGAACTGATCGGCCATCGCGCGTGGCCCGCTAATGCAGCTTTCGATCCTTGGGGCTTCCTGCGTTCGGGTTTTTGGCATCATCGTAGGCAGACAGCAATTGGGTCGCCAAGCATTGATCCAGCAACTCTTCGAGGGCAGTCAAATCGAGCCTGCCTTCGAGCCATTTCTGGTCCTCCGCCTCAAGCGCCGCGTAATAGGGCGCCTTGTCGGCGGCGATCTGCTCTGGGACAGTTTCATAGCCTGGCAAGCGGTAACCAACCCGCGCGCAAAGAACGAAATATGACAGCGCCCGTGAAGTGCGCCCGTTGCCGTCCGTAAACGGGTGAATCCAGTTCAACCGCCACATTACGTAAGCGCAAAGATGAAGCGCCTCTCGATCAGAGAAATGGTTCTCCACATATTCACACATCTCCTCCACCAGACCGGGAACGAGATGTGCCGCTGGCGGCTGATGTTTGCTCTGCCCGATTTCAACGCTGCTAGGACGGAAATTCCCAGCATAGGATGATAGCCCGTCAAGGGCCAGACGATGCAGATCGAGCATCATTGACGGCCCCAATCGAAATGGCCGGCCACTACGAGCCACGTCATCGATCATGTCGAGAACCCGATCGAACTGCGCAACAGCATTTTCGGACTCGCGACGCGCTTCTTCCAGCGGATCAGTGATGAGCGACGGTGATGCCGCCTTACTGTGACGTTCGTCGTCGCTCACTCCTATCGCGCCTTGCGAATCTTTTCGGCTGCTTCATCAACCATTTGGCGGGTCACCCGATCATTTTCGATATGTGCGTTGCCGTAAGCAAAGCTCCGCCGCTGCGCTTCTTTTTCGGCTTCGGACATTTCGACGCCACGCGAGGCGTCGATGAGTTTTTGCAGTTTATCGCTCATGATGCACCTCCTTTCTCATACTAGAATCCCTTCGCCATCGTGCGTCAATGCGTGATGCGCCAGACCGTTGCGGCCCTCACTCCGCCGCCGGCAGATAAATCTCCCCGCCCTTTTCCTTGAACACCGCGCTCATCGCGCGCATGCCTTCCTCGGCCTCGCCCGCCGCGATGAACTGGTCGGCCGGGGCGTTCTTGGTCGCGGCAAAATCCCGAACCTCCTGGCTGATCTTCATCGAGCAGAATTTCGGGCCGCACATCGAGCAGAAATGGGCGGTCTTGGCGCCCTCGGCCGGCAGGGTCTGATCGTGATATTGCTCGGCGGTGTCGGGATCGAGCGACAGGTGGAACTGGTCGCGCCAGCGGAATTCGAAGCGGGCGCGGCTCAGCGCGTCGTCGCGCAGCTTGGCGGCGGGGTGGCCCTTGGCGAGGTCGGCGGCGTGGGCGGCGAGCTTGTAGGTGACGACGCCGACCTTGACGTCGTCGCGGTCGGGGAGGCCGAGATGCTCCTTCGGCGTGACGTAGCAGAGCATCGCGGTGCCGAACCAGCCGATCATCGCAGCGCCGATCGCCGAGGTGATGTGGTCGTAACCCGGCGCGATATCGGTGGTCAGCGGCCCGAGCGTGTAGAAGGGCGCCTCGCCGCACGCCTCGAGCTGCTTGTCCATATTGGCCTTGATCTTGTGCATCGGCACATGGCCGGGGCCTTCGATCATCACCTGGACATCGTGCTGCCATGCGACCTGGGTCAGCTCGCCGAGCGTCTTCAGCTCGGCGAACTGGGCGGCATCATTGGCGTCGGCGATCGAGCCGGGGCGCAGCCCATCGCCCAGCGAGAAGGCGACATCATAGGCCTTCATGATCTCGCAGATGTCCTCGAAATGCTCGTAGAGGAAGCTCTCCTTGTGATGCGCGAGGCACCATTTCGCCATGATCGACCCACCGCGGCTGACGATGCCGGTCACCCGGTCGGCGGCGAGCGGAACGAAGGGCAGGCGGACGCCGGCGTGGATGGTGAAATAGTCGACGCCCTGCTCGGCCTGCTCGATCAGCGTGTCGCGGAAGATCTCCCAGGTCAGATCCTCGGCGACGCCGTTCACCTTCTCGAGCGCCTGGTAGATCGGTACCGTGCCGATCGGCACCGGCGAATTGCGCAAGATCCATTCGCGGGTGTCGTGGATGTTGCGGCCGGTCGACAGGTCCATCACCGTGTCGGCGCCCCAGCGGATCGACCAGACCATCTTGTCGACTTCGCTGGCGACGTCGGAGGCGACCGCCGAATTGCCGATATTGGCGTTGATCTTGACGAGGAAGTTGCGGCCGATCGCCATCGGCTCGCTCTCGGGGTGGTTGATGTTCGACGGGATGATCGCGCGGCCGCGCGCGACCTCGCTGCGAACGAACTCGGCGGTGACATGATCGGGGATCTCGGCGCCGAAATCCTCGCCGTCGCGCAGCAGCTTCTCCTTGAGCGCGGCGCGGCCGATATTCTCGCGGATCGCGACATATTCCATCTCGGGGGTGATGATGCCGCGCCGCGCATAATGCATCTGGCTGACATTCTGCCCCGCTTTGGCGCGCAGTGGCCGCTGGACGACATTGGGGAAGGGCGCGACCCCGCCGGCACGATCGGGACCTTTCAGCCCGTTATCCTCTGGCTTGACCGCGCGGCCGTCATACGCCTCGACATCGCCGCGGCCGATGATCCAGTCGCGGCGCAGCGCGGGCAGGCCGGCCATGATGTCGATCCGCGCGTTCGGATCGGTATAGGGACCCGAGCAGTCGTAGACGCGCACCGGCGGCTCATTGGCGGACAGCTCGAGCGCGATCTCGCGCATCGCGACCCTGATCGGCTTTCCGGACGAATCGGCCGGTCCCTCGACATGGATCTTGCGCGATCCCCGGATCGGGCCGGTGGTCACCTTCATTTCGGTGCGGGCGGGGATATCTGCCATGCGAAGCGCTCCATTGCGATCCGGCATGAAGGGCGGAGGTTTTGAGCGGGCTTCTCGCCAGTCCCCCCGACTGGCTGCGCGGCCCACTCCCTACGCCGGTGCAAACCGGATCAGGTTCAGCGGGTCGTGGGCATCGCAGCGCCACCTCTCAGCCATCGGCTCCCCGGGGATGCCGGCCATGGTAACGGCAACCAGCGGTCCGCGAAAGCCTCGTTCTGCCGCTGGCGTCGAAAATCACCGCTAGTATAAGGGCGGTCAATGACCAGCCTGTCGTGCGATCTGGCCATCATCGGGGGCGGCCTATCGGGGGGATTGATCGCGCTGGCGGCGCGATGCTTCCGCCCGGACCGTCATGTCCTGATCGTCGAGGCGGGCCGCAAACTGGGCGGCACCCATATCTGGTCGTTCATCGACAGCGATCTGGGCGAAGGCAAGGCTGCGGCCAGGGCGCGAACCTTGCTCGAACCGCTGATCAACTATGGCTGGCGCGACTATCAGGTCGGCTTTCCAGCCTATCGGCGGACCTTGCCGCTGCCGCTCTACAGCATGCGGTCGGATCGTTTCGACGAGGCGATGCGCGAGATGCTGCCCGCCGACGCGATCATCAGCGGCCGCCGTGCCACCGCCGTCACGCCGACTTCCGTCACCCTCGATGACGGCACCGAGATCGTGGCGGGCGGCGTCATCGACGCGCGCGGACCTGGCGACCTGTCGCTGCTCGACCTCCACTGGCGCAAGTTCGTCGGCTATGAACTGACGCTCGACGGACCGCACAGCATTCGTCGCGCGACGCTGATCGAGGTCCCCGCCGATCGACCGGCCGGTTTTCGCTACATGACGCTGCTGCCGATCGAGAATGACCGGCTGTTCGCCGAGGATGTCCGATACGAGCCCTATCCCGAGATCGACATGGCGGATCATGGCGCCCGCATCGTCAACCATGCCGCGCGGCTGGGCTGGCGGATCCGCAGCTCGGCGCGCGGGCAGGCGGGCGTCGTGCCGATCGCGCTGGGCGGCGATTTCGGGGATTATTGGAAATCGGGCGGCGAAGGCATCGCCAAGGCGGGGCTACGCGCCGGGCTGTTCCACCCCGTTAACGGCAATTCTCTGGGCGATGCGGTGCGGACGGCGATGTTGATCGCCGACGCGCCCGACTGGTCGGGCCGGGCGCTCCACAAGCTGCTATACGCGCACGCGGCGCGCAACTGGCGGAAACGCGCCTGGTACCGCCGTTTCGCCCGCGAGATGCTGCAGGAGACCCCCGCGCAGCAGGGCCATGAATTCCTGGCCGCGCTCTATCTCCAGGAGCCCCGGCTGATCGCGCGTTTCCAGGGGATGCGGCTGAGCTTCGCCGATCGGCTCGCGCTGGCGGGCAAGACCGGGCCGATGCCCATCTCGACCGTGTTTCGCCCGTGATCCTGTCGCACAGCGCCCGCAAAGGTGCGGCATCGCCGGACCCGATAACCGCCTGCATCACGCGACGCCGCCAGCGGAAGCGCTCTTCACGGTCATGATGCGCGCGCTCTGCGTCTTCTGCGGCTCGAGCGCCGGCTTCGATCCGGCGCATACCGAGGCGGCGCGCGCGCTCGGCAGCGCGATCGGCGCAGCGGGGCTGGAACTCATCTATGGCGGCGGCCATGTCGGGCTGATGGGGGTGGTGGCTGATGCGGCGCTGGCAGCGCGCGCGCCGGTCACCGGCGTGATCCCGCGCGCCCTCGCCGATCGCGAGCTCGCGCATCAGGGGCTGACCGAACTCCGTATCGTCGGCTCGATGCACGAGCGCAAGGCGCTGATGGCCGATCGCGCGGACGGCTTCGTCGCCTTGTCGGGCGGGATCGGCACGCTCGAGGAGATGTTCGAGATCTGGACATGGGCCCAGCTTGGCGAACATGCCAAGCCGGTCGCGCTGCTCAATGTCGCCGGCTTCTACGACAAGCTGATCGGCTTCCTCGACGATGTCGTCGCGCAGGGCTTCCTGAGCGGCGCGCACCGATCGATGCTGATCGTCGAGGAGGACCCGGCGCGGCTGGTGGCGCGAATGCAGGATCATGCCGCGGCGGCGGCGGCGACGTGGATCGGCCGCGAGGAGCGGTGAGGCGCGTGCGTTTCGCTCTCCCCTTCGTTCATTGCGCGTCAAGCCGCTTCGGTGCACAGGCGGAACCATGAGCGTCCGTCCCGCCCTCCTCGCTGCCGCCGCCGCGCTCGCGCTGGCCGGCTGCGCCACCGTTTCGCCCGAGGCACGGGTGCGTTCGAAGCTGATCGCGGCCGGCCTCAGACCATCGGTTGCCGGCTGCATGGCCGAACGGATGGTCGATCGGCTGTCGCTGGCGCAGCTGAAGCGGCTTCAATCGCTGAGCAACCTCGCGAACCACGACATGCGCGAGATGAGCGTCGACGAGCTTGTTCACCGGCTGCGCGCGCTCGGCGATCCGGAGATCGTTTCGGTCGTCGTGCGCGCGGGAATCGGCTGCTCGATCGCGGGCTGAGCGGACTCGCCGCGGCGATCGCCCGCGCGCGACGACCGAATCCCCCTGCAGAAATGGGGACTATCCGTCCTTCGCAGCGGAATCGTCGCGCATGGGGTTTTCAAGCCCGAGCTTTCATGCTTTAGGCCCAGCCAAATTGATCCGCTCCCAAGGACAGGCGCCCGATGAACATCCATGAATATCAGGCCAAGGAACTGCTCGCGAAGTTCGGCGTGGCCGTACCCGCCGGCCATGCAGCGCTCTCGGTCGACGAGGCGGTCGAGGCGGCGAAGAAGCTGCCGGGGCCGATCTGGGTGGTGAAGGCGCAGATCCATGCGGGCGGCCGCGGCAAGGGCAAGTTCAAGGAGCTGCCGGCCGAGGCGAAGGGCGGTGTGCGGCTGTCGAAGTCGATCGACGAGGTCCGCGCGAACGCCCAGGAGATGCTGGGCAACACGCTGGTCACCATCCAGACCGGCGAGGCCGGCAAGCAGGTCAACCGGCTCTATGTGACCGACGGCGCCGACATCAAATCGGAATATTATCTCTCGATGCTCGTCGACCGGAAGACCGGCCGCATCGCCATGATCGTCTCGACCGAGGGCGGCATGGACATCGAGCAGGTCGCGCACGACACGCCCGAGAAGATCCGCACGATCACGATCGACCCGGCCGAAGGCTTCATGCCGCACCATGGCCGCGCGGTGGCCTTCGCACTCAAGCTGACCGGTGACCTGAACAAGCAGGCGGTCAAGCTCGCCGAGCAACTCTACAACGCCTTCATCGCCACCGACATGTCGATGCTCGAGGTCAACCCGCTGGTCGAGACCACCCCGGATGCTTCCGGCGCCGCCAAGCTGCTCGTGCTGGACGCCAAGGTGAGCTTCGATTCGAACGCGCTCTACCGTCATCCCGATATCGTCGCGCTGCGTGACGAGACCGAGGAGGATCCTGCCGAGATAGAGGCCTCGAAATACGACCTCGCCTATATCAAGCTGGACGGTGATATAGGCTGCATGGTGAACGGCGCCGGCCTTGCGATGGCGACAATGGACATCATCAAGCTCAACGGCATGTTCCCGGCCAATTTCCTCGATGTCGGCGGCGGCGCGAGCAAGGAGAAGGTGACGGCCGCCTTCAAGATCATCCTCGCCGATCCCGCGGTAAAGGGCATTCTCGTCAACATCTTCGGCGGGATCATGAAGTGCGACATCATCGCCGACGGGATTGTGGCGGCGGCGAAGGAAGTGAATCTGGCGGTGCCGCTGGTGGTACGGCTCGAGGGCACCAACGTCCAGCAGGGCAAGGATATCCTGGCCAATTCCGGCCTGCCGATCGTCCCCGCCGACGATCTGGGAGACGCCGCGCGCAAAATCGTCGCCGAGGTGAAGAAAGCGGCCTGACAACCATAACGTCGGCCCGGCGAGGGCGAGGTCTCGGGAGATGCGGGCTCGGCTCGCTGCCGAGGAGCCAGCCTCCACTGGCGCGACGCACTAAGGAAGAAGGAACGAGCTATGAAGGTCCTGGTGCCCGTCAAGCGGGTGATCGATTATAATGTGAAGCCGCGCGTGAAGATGGACGGCAGCGGCGTCGACCTGGCCAACGTCAAGATGTCGATGAATCCGTTCGACGAAATCGCGGTCGAAGAAGCCATCCGCCTGAAGGAAAAGGGCGTGGCGACCGAGATCATCGCGGTCTCGATCGGCGAGACGAAGGCGCAGGAAACGCTGCGCACCGCGCTGGCGATGGGGGCCGATCGCGCGATCCTGATCGTCAGCGAGACCGAGGTCGAACCGCTCGGCGTCGCCAAGCTGCTCGCCAAGGTCGTCGAGGAAGAGGCGCCCGGCCTCGTCATCCTCGGCAAGCAGGCGATCGACGACGACAGCAACCAGACCGGTCAGATGCTGGCCGCGCTCACCGGCCGGCCGCAGGGCACCTTCGCTTCGAAGGTCGAGGTCGAGGGTGATGAGGTCAGGGTGACGCGCGAAGTCGATGGCGGTCTCGAGACCGTCAGCCTGAAGGCGCCGGCGATCATCACCACCGACCTGCGCCTCAACGAGCCGCGCTATGCGTCGCTGCCGAACATCATGAAGGCGAAATCCAAGCCGCTCGCGCAGAAGACCCCGGCCGACTATGGCGTCGACGTCAGTCCCCGCCTCAAGACGCTGAAGGTCACCGAGCCGGCGAAGCGCTCGGCCGGTATCAAGGTCAGCGACGTCGACGAACTCGTCGCGAAGTTGAAAGCCATGGGAGTTGCGGCATGAAGACGCTCGTCTGGGTTGAACATGAGGGCGGCGCGATCAAGGACGCCACCCTGGCGGCGGTCACCGCTGCGTCGAAGCTGGGTGAGGTCCATCTGCTGGTAGCCGGCGAGGGCGTGGGAGCGGTCGGCGACGCCGCCGCCAAGATCGCGGGCGTGGGCAAGGTCCATGTCGCCGACGGCGCGGCCTATGGTCACGCCCTGCCGGAAAATGTGGCGCCGCTGATCGTCGAGCTGATGGGCCATCACGACGCGTTCGTCGCGCCCGCGACGGCCAACGGCAAGAATATCGCGCCGCGCGTGGCGGCCCTGCTCGATGTCATGCAGATCTCCGAGATCCTGTCGGTCGAAAGTGCAGACACCTTCACGCGGCCGACCTACGCCGGCAACGCAATCGCGACCGTCCAGTCCTCCGACGCCAAGAAGGTGATCACCGTCCGCGCGACCGCCTTCGAAAAGGCCGCGCGCGAGGGTGGTTCGGGTTCGGTCGAGGCGGTCGCGGGGGCCGGCGATGCAGGCCTGTCCCGATTCATCGGTGCCGATATCTCGAAATCGGAGCGGCCCGAGCTGACCTCGGCGAAGATCATCGTCTCGGGCGGCCGTGCGCTACAGAATAGCGAGAATTTCCATTCGGTCATCGAGCCGCTCGCCGACAAGCTGGGCGCTGGGGTCGGCGCTTCGCGCGCCGCGGTCGATGCCGGCTATGTGCCGAACGACTATCAGGTCGGCCAGACCGGCAAGATCGTCGCTCCCGAGGTCTATATCGCGGTCGGCATTTCCGGCGCGATCCAGCACCTGGCCGGCATGAAGGACAGCAAGACGATTATCGCGATCAACAAGGACGAAGACGCGCCGATCTTCCAGGTCGCCGACATCGGCCTCGTCGCCGATCTGTTCAAGGCGGTGCCGGAGCTTACCTCCAAGCTCTGACGGGCCTTTCGGCGCAAGCGGATCGGGGGGCGGCGCAGCTGATGCGCCGCCCCTTTCCGTTACGGAAAGGCGTGATTGCAGCGGACGCTATTCCGCTATATCCTGTGCGTCGTGGAACAATCGCCGCCTCAAGGCAGCCCGCTACACGACAATCATTGCGAGGATGTCGCGGCGATCCAGCAGTTGGCCGCGATTCCGTCGATCCTCGAAGTGGTCTGCCGGGCCACGGGCATGGGCTTCGCCGCGGTCGCGCGGGTGACCGACACGCGGTGGATTGCCTGTGCCGTGCGTGACGAGATCGACTTCGGCCTCGAGCAGGGCAGCGAACTCGATGTCCGCACCACGATCTGCGACGAGATTCGCGGCCACCGCGAGGCGATCATGATCGAGAATGTCGCCGAAGACCCGATCTACCGCACGCATGACACGCCGCGCCTCTATGGCTTCCAAAGCTATATCTCGGTACCGATCCTGCGCGGCGACGGCGAATTTTTCGGGACATTGTTCGCGATGGATTTTGTACCGGCAAAACTCGCCAACAGCTCGGCGGCGACGGCGCTCGGCCTGTTCGCCGAGCTGATCGGGCTCCTCCTCGATGCGGCGCGGACCGCCGGCGCCACGCCGCCCGGATAGGGCGCTACTCCGCCGCCGCCTTCAGGTCCGCCACGAATAGCGCATATTCTTGCTCCGCCCGCGCGCGGTCAGGCATGCGCAGCAGGAAGCTCGGGTGGATCGTCGCCCGCGCGACCCCGCCGTCGGGCAGGTCGATCCGCCTGCCGCGCACCGACGTCAGCGTCGTCGCCTTGCCGATCAGCGAATGGATGGCGGTGGTGCCCAGCAGGATCGTGTGCCGGGGGCGGATTATGGCGCGCTCCTGATCGATCCACCAGCGGCAGGCCTTGATCTCGCCGCCATTCGGCTTCGCATGAATGCGTCGCTTGCCGCGCGGCTCGAACTTGAAATGCTTGACCGCATTAGTGACGTAAACGCGACCCCGGTCGATTTTCGCATCGTCGAGCGCCCGATCGAGCAACTTGCCGGCGGGGCCGACAAAGGGCCTGCCGGCCAGATCCTCCTGATCGCCAGGTTGCTCGCCGACGATCATCAGATCGGCTTCGACCGGACCTTCGCCGAACACCGTCTGGGTCGCGCATGCATATAGACCGCAGCGCGTACAGTGCGCCGCCTCGTCGCGCAGCGCGCGCCAGGCTTTTTCCGCATTGTCGCCGGACGCCGTCACTGCCGTCTCCACCATCCTCGTCTCGCGCGCCTGCGATAAGCTCGGGGATTAACGCGGTTCCGGCCCTGTCGGCCCAATATTTTCAGGGCGGCGGTGCTTACTGCACTCCGCCGGGGCCGTCGATCAAGCCGTCGGCGCCGCTCCACAGGCTCGAGTTGCCGGTCGAGGTGATCGGCGTGTCGATCGTCGCGCTGCCGCCGGCGATCCGGCTGGTGTCGATCAGCACATTCGGGCCGCCGCCGGCGGGGCCGGACTCGCCGCCGCTGCTGTCGGCGCTCTCCTCCTCGTCGCCGCCCTCGTCGGCGCTGGCGTCGTCGCTGTTGCTCGTCGCGGTCGAGGCGGCACCGTCGCCGGCGGCATTCTCACCGGCGATGCTCCCGCCTGCGACGCGCGTGTCGCTGAGATTGCCCTGGATCGCCGCCGTGATCGTCGAAGTCTCCTCGAACAGCACCTGCGTCATCTCCGGATCCACCGGCGGAGGGGGTGGAGGCGGGGGCGGGGGCGGCGGAGGTGGCGGCGGTGGGGGAACGTCCACGACCGGGGGCGGGGGCGGCGGCACGTCCACAACCGGCGGTGGTGGCGGTGGCGGTGGTGGCGGTGGTGGCGGCACCTCGACGACCGGTGGCGGCGGTGGAGAGTCGTTGCAGGAAGGATTGCCCCCGGTCACGAAACAGGTGCCGGTGAAGCTGATCGACCCGCCCGCGCCCTCCACGAAATCGAGCGATGCCGCCGAGTTGTCGGGCGTGGTAAAGGCGAACGAACCGAACTCGATCGTCCCGTTGGTCGCCCTGACCACCGAGATCGCCTCGCCGGATATGCCGTGGCCGAAGATCGATGCATTGCCGATCTTCATCGCGCCCTGGTCGGCCTCGATCGAGAAGCTGCCGATGGATGGCGTCGAGCGCTGTGTTCCCGCGCCATTGTCGCCCGAGATGGTGGCGTTCAGCGTTGCCGTGCCGGGCGCAGGATTGATATTGGCCGGCCCGATGCGCAGCGTTCCGTCGGCGCCGAGACCATTGGCCCGCCGGGTCGCGAACAGCCCGAAGTCGCCGCCGGTGCCGACGCCGCCACCGCCGACAGTTCCGCCGCTGCCGCCATCGCCACCACCGCCGGTGACGTCGATAACGAGTCTGGTCGCGATGACGACATCGCCGCCGCGCGCCTCGGCGGTCACCGATCCGCCGAAGCCGTCGCCGCCAGTGCCGCCGGCCCCCGTCGTGCCACCGCCGCTGCCCGCGCCGCCGGCCCCGCCATTGCCGCCATAGGCATAGGCGTGAGCGAAGATCGTGGCGAAATCCGCGCCGCCTATCTGTTGCGGCGCGTCGGGCCCGCTGAAGATGCCGAGGTCGATCGTGCCCCCGATCGCCTCGCCGCCGGCGCCACCGGCGCCGCCATTGGGCGTGCCACCTGCGCCCGCACTGCCGACGCCACCATTGCCACCCTGGGCCGTCGCATCAAGCGCCATCGCGCCCGATATGCTGATGTCGGCGACGGCCGCATCGCCACCGATAGTGATGTGGCCGCCGGTCGCCGAGCCGCCGGCGGCGCCAGGCTTGCCGGCTACCGCGCCGGGCGAAGAATTGGCGTTGCCTCCCTGCCCATAAGCCTCGACACCGACCGAGGTTATGGTGATCGCGCTGGTCCGCGTGGGGTTATCGGGATCGACGATCGCCAGCACCTCGACTTCGCCGCCCCGCCCGCTGCCGCTGCCATTCGGGCCCGGATCACCGGTCGTGGTGATCAGGCCGCGTCCGCCCTGACCGATCGAAATCAGCGACAGGCCGCTGCCGCCGAAAGTGAGTGTGCCGCCCCGGGCCACCACCCGCGAGCCACCCGCGCCCTCGCCGCTCACGCCACCCTCGCCCGAGCCCCCGTCTTTGCCATTGCCGCCATAGCCGCTGCTGTCGAGCGCCGCGGTCGACGACACCGAGACCGATCCGCCCCTGGCGGCAATGACGGCCAGGCCGCCCCTTCCCCCACCGCCGATACCGTCTGTGCCGCCATTCGCACCCGTGCCGGAAGCGTCGAAATCAATGCTGGTCATCGCGACGCTGCCCGAATCGCGAGAATCGAGCGAAGCGATCCCGCCGCCGCCGTCGCCGCCGCTGGTGCCGACGGTTACGCCGCGTCCGCCGGTGCCCGAGGCCTCGATCCTGGCACTGGTCATGGTCAGGAGGCCGATGCCGGTCAGATAGGCCTCACCACCGAAGCCATCGCCGCCGGTCTCGGTGCCCCCGAGCGCCCGGCCGCCAGTGCCGCTGACATCGATGCTGAGCGCCCCGCCAAAGGCAAGATCGCTGTCACCGTCCGAATAGGCCTGGAAATAGCCGCCGACACCCAGACCGCCAATGTCCGCGGACGTGCTGCGGTCGCCGCCGAAGCCAGCGGCGTTGACCGTCACGGCGCCGAAGGTCGCGTCGCCCGCGACCGAGCTGATATAGACCTTGCCGCCGGTGCCATTGCCGCCCTTGTCGCTGCTGTTGCTGCCGATGTCGGCGTGGACGTCGATCGAGAGGGCGCTGTTGATCGAGAAGCTGTTGTTCGGGGCTTCGGACGGAGAGGCGCCGTTGATGATGTCGACCGTACCGCCCTGTCCGCCGCCCGAGCTGCCGCTGCTGAGCGCGATCCCGCCTCGTCCGACCGAGGCGAGCGTCATCGTCCCGCCGCCATGGCTGAAGTGGCCGCCCCCGGCCGCCTCGAGAATGATCGCGCCCTTCGCGAGATTGGTCATGCCGGGTGCGGTAAACAGGCTTTCGCCGGCTCCCCCACCGGTATCGCCATTGCCTCCGATCGAATTGGCGGTCAGCGTCAAGGCCCCGGTGGATGTCAGCGCTCCGCCATTGGCGAGCAGGGTCAGCTTCCCGCCGATACCCGAACCGCCCGCCGCCGAGCCGCCGCCGCCCACTCCATCGGCGCTCATCGCCTTGGTGCCGCCGAGCTGCACGGTCGCGCTGGAATTGGCGGTGATATTGATCGTTCCGCCCGATCCAGCGCCACCCGCCCCGCTCGTGCCGGCGCCGCCCGTCCCGTCGACACTCATGGTCTCGGGGCCGCCAATCTGCACGGTCGAGCTGGGATTGGCGACGATATTGATCGTTCCGCCCGATCCCGCGCCACCGGCCCCGCTCGCGCCAGCGCCGCCCTGGCCATAAGCGAGGATGCCGAGCCCGTTCGAGAAAGTGATGGAAGAGGCGGCGCCACCGCTGGCGCTGACCAGCACACCGCCGCCCTGACCCGCGCCCGCGGCGGCGCCGCCATCGGAAGACCCATAGGCCGACAGGATGGTCTGGCCGGCGACGCTGATCACGCCGCCGCCACCCGAAGCGCCGCTCGTCTGGAACGTGATGTTGCCACCGGTACCGGTGCCCTGACTCTCCGCCTGGCCGAAATTCTGGACGGTCAGATTCCCGCCGACGGAAATCGCTCCGGTTCCGTTGCTGGCGCCGGCATCGAATACCACGGCCCCCCCGGTGGCATTGTCGCCACCATTATGGGTCCAGCCCGCCGCCTTGACGAACAGATTGCCGCTGACGCCAAGCGTCCGCGTACCCGAGGTGGACGAGGCGACGAACAGCGCCTGGCCGCCGGTCAGATTGCCCGACAGCCCCGTGGCGACGTCATCGAGCGAGACATCGACCGAAAGATTGCCGGTGACGGTCAACGAGGCCAGGCTGGTATCGAGCTGGACGGTCTTGCCGAAAGCTTCGATATCGAGGCCAGACTGATAGGTGCCGCCATTGACGACGATATCCTGGCTGGCGCCGACATGGACCGGCGCCTGGAAGGTCCCGCCCTCCACGGCGACCGTGCCGGTGACGCTCGACCCCGCATAGCCGGGAGCGCCCAGGTCGGCGCTGCTGATCTCGCGGCCGGCCGAGAGGATGACGCCCTGGCTGGTGACGGCGGCGGCACCGGCAAATTCGAAGCTGCCACCGGTGAGCGCCATCGTGATCGCGGTGTTCTTGGGAATGGCGACCAGATAGGCGCGCCTCGGATCGGTCGAGCTGATCGTCGTGGTGCCGCTATGGGTAAGCTGCTCGCCCCCGGTAGTGATGAAGGGGACGACGATATCGAACAGGCCATTGTCGGCATTGATCGTCAGATCGGCCTGGTCAGCCACGACATAGGCGACGCTGCCGCCGGCATTGACCGCGCCCGCCTGCACGATGCGCGGCGCGAGAACCGCGACATAATCGTCGGTCGTGACGACCGCGCCCGACTGGATCGTCACTGTGGCACCCGCCGCGCTGGCGTCGTTGGCATCGTTGGTCTCGAAGCTGTTCAGATCGAGAAGGTTGCCGTTCACCGTCGTCAGCAGCAGCCCGCCGACATCGATCGTCGCGGTGCTGCCGACCAGGATGCCGCCCGGACTGTAGAACCAGATATTGCCGCCGGGGGAGGCATCGATATGGCCGTTGAGCTCGATCGGCTTGGATGCGCTGTCGGGGATCGTAACCCGGTTGAGCACGGTGTACTGCGACTGGCCGCTGGTGAAATGAACGCTGTTGTTCTGAGGCAGGAAATCGACCGAGGAGGCGCTGCCAGAATTAGCGGTGGTCCAGTTGATCGTCGTTGTCGGATCGTTGACCGTGACCGTGTCACCGACGACCGAGAAATTGCCCGAGTCGGGCGTCCCCGCGAACTGCGCCGTCGCCGGCCGCGTCGGCAGCGCCAGCATCGTCGCCAGCGCCAGCGCCGAGCTAAGAGTTCGGACCGGAGTCCGGCGGTGGATCATGCGCGTCATCCTGCCCCCCAACAACCGATAACCAGTTCAGGCGCCAATCGCCGTCGCCCGCCCCGCCAGCACGGTCGTTCCTTTTCGCCGATGCTAGCCGGAACGCTTGACATCAACCTTACGCAAGCGCGCGCATGTGACGTCGCGCGACGGGCGGCGCCGCATCGGCCTCACTGAATTCCGCCCGGCCCGTCGATCAGGCCGTCGGCGCCGCTCCACAGGCTCGAGTTGCCGGTCGAGGTGATCGGGGTATCGATCGCGGCGTTGCCGCCGGCGATCCGGCTGGTGTCGATCAGGACATTCGGGCCGCCGCCGGCGGGGCCGGACTCGCCGCCGCCGCTGTCGGCACTCTCCTCCTCCTCGTCGCCGCCCTCGTCGGCGCTCGCTTCGTCGCTGTTGCTCGTCGCGGTCGAGGCGGCGCCGTCGCCCGCGGCATTCTCGCCGGCAATGCTCCCGCCCGCGACGCGCGTGTCGCTGAGATTGCCCTGGATCGCCGCCGTGATCGTCGAGGTCTCCTCGAACAGCACCTGCGTCATCTCAGGATCCACCGCCGGGGGCGGCGGAGGGGGTGGCGGTGGCGGAGGCGGCGGCGGCGGGGGCGGCGGCACGTCCACAACCGGCGGAGGGGGAGGCGGCGGCGGGGGCGGC